>Ga0102829_1000630_pt1 | contig 10191 bp, 7 predicted proteins | sample ColrivemetaGS575_FD_84510 | JGI IMG/M metagenome (GOLD analysis project Ga0102829, IMG submission 84510) | Estuarine microbial communities from the Columbia River estuary - Freshwater metaG S.575 | ecosystem: Environmental > Aquatic > Marine > Intertidal zone > Estuary | place: USA: Columbia... | reverse complement strand
GCTTTTCTTTTTGCGTCTTCTTCTGCTTTTCTTTTTGCGTCTTCTGCTGTTTTTCTATTTGCTTCTTCTGCTTTTCTTTTTGCTTCTTCTTCTTCTTTTCTTTTTGCTTCTTCTGCTTTTTTACTTGCTTCTTCTGCTTTTCTTTTTGCTTCTTCTGCTGTTTTTTTACTTGCTTCTTTTGCTTGTCTTTCTTGTTCCTCATTTGTTAGATTTAAAAATGCTAAAACATCAGATTCTTTTGATTTTTTTAATCTTTCTATTTTTCGTTTTAAATAGGAATCAAATTTTCTTATATTATCTATTTTATCTATATCAGTTGTAATTATATTTAAATAATTATTATAATTATTAACCTTATTAACCTCAATATTAACCTCATTATCAAGTTTATCAAAATCATTTTTAAATGATTTAATTATTTGTTCATAACTACTATATATTTTTATTTGTTTATCAACATATATTTTAAATTGATGTAGAGTGGTTTTTATTTGGTCAAGATATTGCTTAATAGTTTTATTAATATTATTTTCAATTATTTCTTTAAGATAGTTAATAAACTCATCTTTTTTTAATAATAATTCCTTTTTTTTATCATCATTATTAAAAAATTCTTCGGTTAATATAGATATATATTCAAATTTTAAAACGTCTATAATAAAACTATTATAAAGAATTTTATATGGTTCAATATAATATTTTTTCATTGAATTTCTGTTAGTAAAATTAATATAAACACTTTTGTATAATTCGTATTTAAACATATCATAGTAATAATTATATATAATATCAAATATATTTAGATATGTTCTCTCAACAGTTTGTTTCTTCATAAATTGTTCTAAAAAATCCTTATTTTTTTTAACATTATATATAATAAAAACTTTGAAAAATATAAAAAACTCTCCTAAATTGTTTTTTACATAATAAGGTACTTTTTTTTCCATGGGTATTACATTTACATTTTTTGCTATTTCACTATTTGGTTGTTTAATTATAATACCAACATTTATTTTATCTTCATCGGTAATTTTTAGTAATTTTTGTTCAATTATATTTATTAATGCTGTAAAAAACTCACTATATTGTATTGATGTTTTCTTTAATGTTTCCTCTAATGTTTCCTCTAATGTTTTCTCTAATGTTTTCTCTAATGTTTTCTCTAATGTTTTCTCTAATGTTTTCTCTAATGTTTTCTTAAATAATAATTTTATACTTAATAAAATTTCATTTTTATAATGATTAAAATCATTATCTTCTCCATCATTATAATGATAAATTATATAAATTTCATTTAGATTTTTACATAAATTTAAAAAATATTTATGTATTCTATATAATAAATATAAATTAAAATAATGATAATAATCATTATTCGTATTATTTGAGAAGGAGTCTGTACTTAAATAATAATATTCCCCTATTTTATAAAATTTAAATGGGCTTTGGTTAGTTATAACATTATTTATATCACCCTTTATATCACCCTTTATATTAATCTCTATGACAGATAACAAAGAAATATCTGTATGTAATTTATTATATAAAGATATTTCTGTAAAATCTTCTTTCTTATCTTTGTTTAGTTCGTTATGAATCATGATATCAACATTTACAATAAATACATATATATTATAATTTATAGGTTTTTCTAAATCATGACCATTATATAAAAATGGATCATATTTATTAGTATTAGGATTATCTGCATACTTACTTAAAATATCTGGTGTAAAAATTATATTTTTATATAATTTTTTTATATCGTTGGTTTTAGTGAAATTATTATCTGTTATATTTCTTTTAAAATAATCTTTAAATTGTTTATTAATATCATTAATTTTATTTGATGATATTGACATGTTTATTAATATATTATAATATATTAATAATATTAATATTATACAAATATCTGTTTCAATTTATCTAGTGTAGATTTATATAAAATACTATAGCCTTCTTTGTCAAGATTTACGATTTGTTTGTATGCCAAAGAATCTATTTTAGCAGAAGTTTCATCTGTCATAGAAAATATTGTTAAAAACTCATCGATGTTTAAATCATTTTTCGAATACGAATCTTTATCAATTTTATTATCTCTTTTATATATAATATTATAATAATTATCTTTAAAGACTTCTATTTTAAACTGTTCAAGTTTGGTATATTTTTTAAAATGTACTTCAAAAACTTTTTCAGTTGGTTTTTCCTTAATTATAAAATGATTTATATTTTTATCACTTTTATAGTTTTTATTAAAAATTTCTTCCATTTTATTATACTTTTTATTAAATATTCTTATTATTTTATCCTTTACAATATCCTCGTATGTTTTATCTTTATATTCTAAAATTATATCATTCATATCTATTTTTGCTTTATATTCTGTAGGCTCTTCTATTCTATCTTTAGTATCTTTGTCATTATTATAAACAAGTAATACAACATCTATAAATCCTTCTTCTTTATCACTGGGAGCACCTCCTCGTTTTTTTTGTAGAGAATAAATACCTTTATATTTTTTTATAGGATAATATTTGTTTTTATCTCTAATATATTTTTTATTATTTTCATCTAGATATATATATTTCCTATTACCAGAAACATAATCTATATGAGAACGTATATACATATTATATTATCTATTATTATATAATAATATTATATAAGGAATAATAATACTATATTTATAAAAATATATAATGAATAATTATAGATTTACTTAAGGAATGGTTTTTACAATCTGAAATAAAAAGAAATTTAGAATATTTTCTAGATAAAAATAAACAGAATAATATATTAGAAATAGGGTGTTATGAAGGAATGTCAAGTACATTTTTTGCCGATAATTTTTAGACAATGAAGGATCTACAATGATATGTGTAGATCCATATTTAAAAATAGATGATAATGATCATAAAACATTATTGCAAAATAATGAAGAATCAAATTTTGATCGTAATATTTCTATATGTAAAAACAATGGTAAAATAACAATACATAAAATTACCTCTGACGACTTTTTTTCTATAAATAAAAATACATTCACATTTATATATATAGATGGTTGTCATATATGCGAATTTATAACAAGAGATCTTGAAAATAGTTTTAGTGTTTTAGAAAAGGGCGGTATTATGTGGATGGATGATTATCTCGGCGGAGATGGTATTCAAATTAAAAAGACTATGGAAGATTTTTTAGAAAAATATAATGGACAATATGAATTAATCAATAAGGGTTATCAATTGGCTATTAGAAAGTATTAAGTCATCCTATGTAAACTCAATCTTTATAACCCAAGCGGTTTAATCCATACAGGAACATATATATTATCATTTTTAACAGTATGTGAAAAGAAACAATCGCATTTAAAATTACAATAAAAACAACATATTGGTTTGATAGCAGTAATATTATCAACATTAGAAGATAATAGTAGACTTTGTGTTTTTTTTTTAAAATATGGGTTTAATCCACCAATATATATAGTGTGTATGAAAGATATATACACAATAAGAGAGATAATATTTAACATTATTATATATATAAATAAAATTATATATTTATATATAAATATGCCGATGAAAACAGAAAAAACGTATTTTATAATGACAAACAGTAAGGGAGATTATGGATGTATTACATATACGGATTATGATATGTATCTACGATGCTTAGATACATATGATAAACTAGGATGGATAGGATAGTCATTATATTTGTTATTAGATTTAGAAAAATTTCAATAATTATATTATATATATATAAGAATGAATACATTATCTACGCGAAAAGAATTACGGTTATTGAGGAATAAAGATAATAATTTGAATGAAAAACAATGCAAGGCTTTAATAAAAAATTATAAAAAATATATTAATGGTAAAATATCTGAAATAAATCATCCAAAAACGCGACATCAAATAAAAAATCCTTCTAAAATTAAAGTATTGTATAATAATTGTATAAATAAATATGAAATTAGTACATCGATGTCACCGATAAGTATTTCTAAATTAACTAAATTTATGAATAAAAAATCTAAAAGTTTATCAAAATCATCTTCGAAAAGTTCGGATTTATTAAAATATGAGAAATATATTAATATTAAAGGGGACGATGATATAAGAGATATACTATATTTGCCAAACATAACAACATTTAAAAGCCATCGTAATTTAATCAGAAGATTATTCAGCGTACCTATAAGTGTTAAAAAGGGGATAATTGTATTAAAAGAACATTTAAATGATCCTAATAATCACGAAGATTATGCGATAAGTTATCGCGAATATGTATGGGAAATATCAAAATTAATAGCGATTTATGATCCTTTTATTAATAAAAGTATCTACAAAAAATATATAGAAAATTACTTTATTATTAATAATAATTACAATATAGAAATTTTTATAGATTATTGTATAAAAGTGTATATTTCTGCTATATTTGAAGATACAAGAAATCTCAATATGGGTAATTTTACATACGAAGATAACTATAGAAGAGTAACAACTACTAATGGATTTTATGCCAGATTATCGCAGTGTAAATATGAGTATTATGCTTTATATTATGTTAATGAAACAATTTCATATCTTGCTTATACAATGCCAGAATTAATGAGACAGTTAATAATTATTAAGAATTTAATTACAAATCCATTAGATAAGAACTTTGCTATAGAAGACCCTAATGTATCAATATCATTAAGTCAAAGTAGTAGCAATTCAAATAGTGATAATACGACAAATGATTCAAGTATGAATACAATTTATCGTAAGTTGGGGAAAAAAGAATATGTCAAATATATTATGAATAACGGAAATAATCCGCAAACAGTAAATGACGAGGAACTTTATTCAGGTTATAAATGGAATGAACTATCCATTAATAAACTCCGTATGGTAGTTAAAATATCTACAAAAATAAATAATAAAGTATTTACATATGCTTTTTATGCTAGAAGTTTATATAAAGATTGGAGAAATGCTATAAAAAACAAGAAGCCATTTATAAATCGTTTAACTAATACTCCATTTACAGAAGATGATGAAAGAGAAATACTACGCATTTTAGAAAGAAAATATCCTTTAATAGAAAAACCAAGATTAGAATATGGAAGAAATGATATACATTATCAAGAACCTGAGATAGTTCGCATAAATGGTATATATTTTTGGTGTATAAATATATGGTTTAATTCAGGAACACGCGAAAATACTAATTTTATTAAAATAGTTTCAGTACATTTTATAGAATATCTGCAGATATATCACGAAGATGGAATAAATATAGAATATAATCCAGCATTTTTATTTGAAAACATAAATAAGTTGAAAAAAGAAAATAAAATAATTGGCAAAAAGATGCCATTTAAATTACATCCAGCATTTGCCAAGTATTATAATTCATATATAACAACCGAAGAGCAATATAAAGACTTTTTCACATTAATAAGTAGGTCTGTATAATTATAATATTATAATAAAATTATAATGCGTGTTTAATCTTATCAAAAAAATCTTTATAGTCATTATAATTATTTATCAATTTTCCATCATACTCTTTTAAGACGGCTAATGGTTTTAAAGGTATTTTTTTGCCAAATGTTTTGTTATTTCTATGAAGTAATTTAATATTATCAAATAAATAATTATATATGTATGCGGCATCTATATCTCCGTTAAAATCTGGTAGTCTTTGAGGAAATTCCACAGATATTCTTATTTTTATCAAATCAAGTAATAAATTCAACCTATTGGGCATTTTTAATATGTACTTAAATGTTATATAAAATTTATCTCTATTATTGTCAAAGAAGGATATCTCCATCTTAATATCACTTCGTCCTTCGCCTTGTTTAGGTTTTATTATAGTAGGATATAACTTTTCCATAGCAATCATTATATTCTCTTTATCATTGTCTGTGAATTGTCTTCTATTGTAAGGATTTACAAATGGAGCACCATTTTTAACAGCATTTCTCCAATATTGATATAATGTTCTAACATAAAAGGCTGTTCCTTTATTGGCAGAATCTTTTATTATTATAATATTTCTTAGTTTACTCAGTGGCATATCATCCCATTCATCTCCCAAAAAAGGTTCAGAATCATTATTTAAAACATTCGGGCCTTTCAATTCATCTAATATTCTTGATTTTTCATCTCTGGCATTTCTATGATACATATCTATATTGGCTCTTGATTGAAAATGCGTATGATTACTTGAAGAACTTCGCATAGGAGCAATAGCAGAATCAGTCCATGTTATGGATTTACTAACAGAAACAGAATTATCATCGTTATTATTATATAGTATATTAATTATATCTTTAGTTACTAAAGCATCAACTATTTCCAAATGTTTAATTGCTAAATCTCTATTAACATTTCCAAAACTTGGTGCTGGTAAACCATCTCTAATAAGGACAAGAATCAATTGTAAGGCGACATATCTTTCTTTATTATCATTTAAAAGTCTAATAACATCATCTTTATTATGATTGTTTTGAGATTCTAAAATAATATTAGAAATTTCGTCTAATGCTTCAGTATTTAATCCATAGCATCTAAGTTCTTGAGAACTTCCATAATATGCATCTTTCCACATTCTAGATAAAATTGTTTTAGTATTTTTAATATTAGCAATCATAGCATTATCATTATTCCATATATGAAACGGGTTATAAGCATAACCATTTACCCATCCGTGCGATCTTGTTAAAATATCAGCAGATAATACACTATTGTGATAAATAGTAGAAATAATTAAATTAAATTCTTGTAAAATATCGTGATAAGAATCTATATAAATATTTTGACCTCGTGGAGGACGATTATTATTAAGATAGGCATTCAGTTTATTATAAGCATTTTCTAAATTTATTGGCCTGGAAAACAACGATGCTATTAAATCTTTATTCTGTGTAGGAGTATTGAAAGGAATATATACAATAGATTGAACTTTTTCAAAAGTATCCAAAATAATCTCGTTATCTTTAGAAGATGACGATGATTAATTAGAAGATGAAGTATCTATACCCAGTTTTTTCTTACATTTTTCATAAATGAATTTTATTCTTTCTTCATTGTTAAGAAGTTTACCAGTTCTTGGATTGTTAATATTTAACATCTTTCCTTTTTTATACTCTTTATAATCTTTAATAAAAGCTAAACATTGTGTATCGTTTAAATTATTATTTTTATCTTTCTTAAAAGTACTTGTTTGAGCGGACGACATAATCTAATAATATAGGAGATAATAAATGATTATAGTACATTTATTTATTCTTTACTTTCTAATTTGCGAGTCTTATATATTTAATTTTTTGTTTAAAAAATGATTATATCGTTATAATAGATATATAATGAATTTTAACTTTGAATCTATTAATGCTGATCCTTTAGGTTTTATAAAGAATAATAAAAAAAAAAATATTATTGAATTGCTTATTATTGCCGATAATGCTTTTTTCAATGGAGATAAATCTATTTTAAAAGATGATATATATGACATTATAAAGGATTATGTTCGCAAAAAATATCCAAAAGACCCTTATTTAAAACACATAGGTGCTGATGTTGATAATAAGGTAGTTCTTCCTTATTATATGGGTTCTCAAAATAAAATCAAAGACAGTGAAGAAGAAATAACAAAATATAAAAAACAATATAAAGGCCCATATGTAATTAGTGATAAACTTGATGGTGTAAGTTGTCTTATTGTATATAAGAAAACTGAAAATAATAATTATGATATTAAATTATATACACGAGGAAATGGTACAGAAGGTCAAGATATTAGTCATTTACTGACATATATAAATGGATTTCCGAGTGTGTCTAATATATTATATGATTATCTTGCTATAAGAGGAGAACTAATTATTTCAAAAGAAAATTGGGAAAATCTTAAGAAAGATGGAGAAAATGGGGCAAATCCGCGTAATACTGTATCGGGGGCAATAAATTCTAAAACTCTAAATAAAAAAATATTGAATGCTATAGATTTTGTATGTTATACTCTAATATCGCCAATTGACCCAAAAATTAAAAATGGTTTAGAAATCTTAAAAAAAATGAAATTTTTAGTAGTGAATCATATAGTTAAAGAAGATATAAATCTAGATATATTATCAGAAAATCTTCAAAAATCAAGAAATAACAAATATATTATAGATGGTATTGTAATAAATGATATAAGTAAAAATTACGAAATTGAAAAGGGTAAAAATCCGACACATTCATTCGCTTTCAAATCTATTCATACTCTTGAAAAAGTTGAGGTTATTGTTCGTGAAGTTGAATGGAATGTATCAAAAGACAAATATATGAAACCTATTGTTAAGTTTGATGAAATATTATTGGATGATGTTAAAATAAAACAGGCTACAGGGTTTAATGCTGGATTTATAGAGAAAAATGTAATTGGTCCTGGCTCTCGTATTATTATTATTCGCTCTGGAAATGTTATACCTCATATTAATTCAGTATTAACTAAATCTGCTTCTGGAATTCCAAGTATGCCCGGAGTCGTAGATATTAATTATAAATGGAATGATACGCATGTCGATATTATTATGATAGATGATGGTAATAAAAATAGTAAGTATGATATCAAAAACATAATATATTTTATGAAAACTATAGAAATAGATTATATGGGACCTGGAAATATAGCAAAAATATATAATGCCGGGTATGATGATTTAAATAAAATAATTAATATTAAAAAAGAGGATTTACAGAAAATTGAAGGATTTAAAAATAAGAGTGCTGACAATATTGTAGAGGCATTGAAGAAGATTAAAGAGGTTGATTGTAATATTCTAATGGATGCTTCTAATATTATGGGACGCGGTTTTGGTTTAAAGAAAATTAAGAGTATTACTGATATATATCCTGAAATCTTAGATAATACAAAGACGGGGCGTAATAAGGCACTTAAATTAAAAGTTGCTGAACTTATAAAAATAAATGGTATAGCAGAGACAAGTGCTAAACTATTTATAGATAATCTACCTAAATACTACGAGTTCTATGATAATCTGGGATTTAAATGTAAAGGCGATAAGAAACCTCAGGTAATAATGGGTAATATTAATACTAATTTAAAAGATAAGACATTTATATTTTCAGGTTTTAGAAATAAAGACTATGAAAAAATAATAGTAGATAATGGTGGTAAAATAACGACAAGTATATCTAAAAATACGCATTATTTAATAGTAAAAAATAAGGACGAGAATACTGCTAAAATTATCAAAGCACGCGAATTAGGAATAACTATATTAAATGTGGAAGATTTTACGAAAATGTTATAAAATGTTTTGAAAGTCATCGTGGTATCTCATAGTATATATAACTTAAATATTCTATTTTTTCTAAATATAAAATGAGTACATAACTTTTTATTTTCTAATATTTCTAAAGTTTTCTTGAAATTTCAAAATAAATAAAGTTATGTACTCAAATTTAAACCATTGAAGATTTAAAATGGCACAAAATATTTATTTTTATTATGTATTATTATGAAACATAAGACACAAGATTATAAAATTACTGCTGTTAAGTATTATTTACAAAATGATGATAGTTTGGACGAGGTCTGTAAAATTTTTGATTGCAAGAAGACTTCTTTAAGAAGATGGATTATAAAGTATAAGAAAAATAAGAATTTAGAAAGACTTAACAGACCTTCTATGTCTTATAAAATAACGAAAGAACAAGTTAAGTATGCTATTAACCTACTTACACAAAATGAACAGATTACTATGACTGAATTAAGAAAACAACTTATTGAAAAATATCAATCATTTGATATTACATCTCAACATTTAGGAAAGATTTTGAGAGATAACAATAAAACAAGAAAGAGAACTAAACACCAACACTTTCCAGCTACAAGATATGGTTTAGAAGTAAATAAACAACAAGAATTAGATAAATTCTATAACGAAGTAAGTAAATATCCTATTGATAAAATCATTTGTTTGGATGAAACTTCTATACAACCTGCTATGATGTTAGAATATAGTAGATGTCAGTTAGGTTAGAAGTGTATTGTGAAAACAGATGATAACTATGTATTCAAGAAATTTACATTATTAGTAGCAATCAGTAATTCAGGATGTGTAGGGTCTAAATTATATCAACAAGGTGGTATGACAAAAGAAAGATTTGT
>Ga0102829_1000622_pt1 | contig 10286 bp, 20 predicted proteins | sample ColrivemetaGS575_FD_84510 | JGI IMG/M metagenome (GOLD analysis project Ga0102829, IMG submission 84510) | Estuarine microbial communities from the Columbia River estuary - Freshwater metaG S.575 | ecosystem: Environmental > Aquatic > Marine > Intertidal zone > Estuary | place: USA: Columbia... | reverse complement strand
TTCCCTGCTTGACACTCCACGGGAGCCAAAGTCGTGCAGTTTAAACAGGATCTCTTCGTCGGGTGCATCTGCGCTAATAACAAGAGCATCGTAGATGTCTGTCTTGATCGCAGCGCTTAGTGACGCAACTGTTGTTGGGTACCAGACCCGCATAAGTGATGTTTCAACCCAAGTAGTGAGCCAAAAGAATCTAGGGTCAGTGTTAACAACTTGAACTAACACGTTGCCGTGCTTCATCACAGTGCCTTCCGGCGCTGCTTGAATCCGTAGCGGCAAACGTCCTTTTAGAATTGGATCATTTGCAAGCGCCAACCAATCTTCCAAGTTGAAGGGTAAGCCTCGTGCTTTCCAGTAGCGGTCAGCAAAGTGTACTTGTGCTACTGTGATTGGAACTGCTAGTCGTTCAAGGATATGGCGTAAACCATACCAAGTTGCTGTGGTCCACGGATTTTTACGAGCTTCAATATAGCTGCTGATAAATTCCGTGCCTTTAGGGTATTGTCGCGGCATAGATACCTTATAGGCATCTGTGTCAATCATAATACTGTCTTGTAGTTTAGTCATTACTAATCTCCTTAGTTTGTTAAGACTTAGTTGAACTCCTCAACCAAGCGTCGGCATGATCGCCACGTGCTTCAGCAATGACGAACATTTTGAGGTTAACCAATTCTGCAAAGGTATCCTCGTTATGACAAGAAGTCTTTGATATTCTCTTGTCAATCTCTTCAATTACTCGAAGTAGCGGATCGTATTCGCACTCTTCACAACTGTAATCTTGTTGTAATCGCCCATCGTATACTGGACAACTACCTTCGTTATATTTGCAACCATGGTACACGCAACAATGAGTGCGATGAACTCCATCGGTTGATTTAGTCATGGAGTGCTCCAAGTTTTACCACTTCAAGCACATTGTAATTCAAGACCCATCGCTGTGTTGCACCTGTTGGATCTGTTGCAACCACTTCCGCAGTTATCGATGTACACAACTGGTTGACTGAGATTATTGGATTGACCACTGTCATTGTCATGTCCTGTCGATAAATGGATGATCTAACAATGTCGCCAATCTCCAAAACAAACGGCCTTGGATCTTTTTCCTGTGCAATACAACTTGCTAATCTATCAACAGGATTACATGCTGCCAATGCAAGAAATGCAATACCTATAACAATTCGTTTCATATTTCGTTCCTACCTGTTAATCGTTCCATGAATCTTCTGCGTATATGTAATTGTTCCATGTTTCAAGTTCGTTGCCAGTTAACCTGACGTCAGTCTCTGTTTGAATTGCATGTAAAAATGCTTTTGCGCCGTCGGGGCTATTGTTGAAACGACGTGTATCCCAGCCCTTAAAGTCATACATGTATCTTGAATACTGCTGATCTGATACAGTTTTTATATGCAGCAATAACTCTTCGGCGCTGTTGAACTTTATGTCAATTTCTTTTGACCGGCTTTCTTCGTCGAATTCTACATGACTACTGATGCGTTTAGCAACCTGTTCAATATATTCAGATCCAAACAAATGTCCATAGTGTTTGATCATACTTGGCGAAATACCATCGAGCAACGTATAATCTTGCATCCACCAAAAATAGTTGCGGAGATAATCTATGTATACTAAGCCATAGCCGAACGGCGCGATCTGATTCAATGGAACCTTTCGGTGGTCACAAAATGCCGAAAGGTCAATATTTGAGTTGTAGCTTGCATCGCTGTTGTCATTATACCAATTACAATACATGTCATCGCCGTGCTCGATAAAGGATAGCATACTTTGATTGGCCTTCTCTAACATGTCACTTCGGCTAAACCAATATGGCAGCAATGACACAGAGCGGATCTGCTTGGCAAAGTAGGACATCGATCCAATATGGCCGCCATGTCTTACTACAACTGTAATGCGTTTCATTACCAGCGCCTCGGATATTTGTTTTCAATGTCATTGTGACGTTTTTGTTTACGACCGTCACAACTCCAACAACTGCAACTAGCGATGTGGCCGCTGCCATTATTTTCCCATGCAACACCTTGGTGTTCGCTTTGTCTATCCATTTCACGTTGACTGCTACAAGAGTAACAAACACATCCACCGCCATGATCATTTGACATTACAGCATCTCCATTAGGATTGAGTAATGGTCTTCAAACAGCAAGTGTGGATTGGCTTTGATGTAGCTGATATCATACCATTGTGCATCAATAGCGTCATCGCCGCCCTTAACACTAAACAGCTTTTTGCCTTTAGGAAACTTGAAACGGAATGCAGTTGTTAGCGTGTAGCCACGTACACTGCGACTAGGATCATCAAAGCGTTGTTCCTTACCAGTGTAAAAGCCTTCAAGCTTACCACGTGGAATACGTCCACGTTCATCTTGGATGCCAGCCTCTTCCCATAGTTCATATAACACGTTTTGAAAGCTGTCGCCTTTATGTGCTTCGACAAAGCCACCGGGCAATGCTAACTGTCCTTTACCAGGAAACCCACCGCGTGTAACAAGTAGGACTTGTCCCATCTGTGTGCACACTGCGTCACAAGTAACAAACTGTGGAGGAAATGGTGAGTTTGCCCAGCTCTTTTTGTAAGCATCTAACCATTCTTTTTCTTCAAGAACGTAACGGAAGTCTTCGGTGGTGTAGAATTGCAATAGGTGCGTCATAACTACGTCGGGCACAAGGTGCTGAGGAAAGTGCGGAGCACGTTGAAAGTATGCGTCACGAATTTCTGTCGCACTCAGTGTAGCAAATCCTTCGTCAAGTAGAATCTTTTCAGCATCAACAAACAAGTCCAAGTAATAGCTAGAGTCGTCTTTTTTGAATCCGATAACACCGATTGTGTCGTTGCCGGGATTGTGCTTGTGCACTGCGCCCGACACGTTACCTAACCAAGCATCGTCATTGCCCGGTACGTCAGGTAGCGGTTCGACTTCTACGCAGAATGGTGATTCGCGCTTGCCATCGTTGAATTCTTGGATGTATGTGTCTTGAATCATTGCCTTACGTTCTTCGTAAGTCCAAGGGTTCGTTACGCTGCGGGCTTTGTTGCTGCTGCCAACAAGCACAACAACTTTGTCAGCATACTTGAGACCGTAATCAATCAAGTGCTTGTGTCCGTTGTGGAATGGTTGGAATCGTCCGATAAGGAACGCTACTGCAACTTTCTTGATAGTTGACAGTGTGGTTGTGGATTTCAATTTTGTGGAGGCGCGCTGCTCGATCATATGTTGTTGACGATCGTTCCAGTTGCTTTCTGCTGGCATACCGTGACCTTCATTCTTTGTCACGTAGCCGCTTGTATGGTCTTCGTTCATGTACAAATCTCCTTTGTCATTATGTTGTAACTCTCCGTTACAGTTCTATTTATATACATTATAGCATTATACTGGTTGACACGCTATCACAAATGTGCAACCAAGATGTCATGCCAAGTTTTCGTTTAGTTTAGACATGAATTGGTGCTCGGCTAATTTGTCCTGGATATCCTGTAGCCTTTTGCCACTTAGTTTTACAGTCACTCCATTTAAAACAACGGCGCCATCAAAGCCTTTAGCACCAGGAACATATTCCACAGTTAACACATCGACATTAGTTCTCACACGGTGAAAGCCGCCTCCAACGCTGTAATCTTCTGATGTAGTTCGTGTGCATTTGCACAGCCACACTTGTGCACCATTAAACTTTAGGCCTTCATCTGGCCAAAATTCCAGTGTGCTGCCAGTAAACATTCCACTATCTAATGCAATACAATAATCAGTCATTTCGATAATTCGTTTCGACCATGTCTTCATAGGTTGGATCCCAGCTTGTGTAAAAACAGTTTTTCTTCAGTTAGGCGACGAATGGTCCGATGTAACAGTCCATAAATAATAAACGTCGCAACATAGTCGTCGACTCTATGTCTCTTGTCGCTTGGCAACCCCTTGTGTCGGTATATAACCAATCGTCTCGGACTTATCCTTAGATGGCGTTCGGCGCTATTTGTAATCCTAAATATGTTGGAGTATTCACCCTCTGCATTTGTTTCCCAAACTGCACAATAGTCTGCTGAAATCTTTACTTTGAATTCATATAAGTCGTTGAATTGTAGACTATGAGCAGACGCAATATTTCCGCGTTCGTGGTCGTGTGCGTGATCGAGATACCCCTTAACAACGAGGTGGACATCTTCTACTACCACCAATCGCATTCCTAACCAAATTATAAATCGAGGAAAAGAGAAGTATATTGTGCTACCAATAAGGGTTGCTATGCCGAACTCAAGCACGTAATTTCGCCACAAATACAGCTTGCTTGCTGATGTGTTCAATCTCTAGTATTGCATCCGCAGGCATTGTGACTTGGGATCCATTTACGTAGATATAGTTTTCACCATACAAGCGTCCTTCTGTCAATGTCCAACGTATGTCAAAAAACGTTTTGAACGCCAAGCCCACTGTAATACCGATGTTGGCGCCATGCATGTGTTCTCCTACCCAAATGCGGTTTTGCTCATCGGCTGCGTGTATCTCTTGCATAATTGCGTCTCTGAGTTCAATTGCGGACATCGTTGCCTTCCTCTGACTGGTATGCGCCGAGTCGATAAAGAACGATAATTTCTTCCAATCGCGCTTCAAACCATTCTTCTGCTTCGCTGGTAAATTTGACATGTTGTGGTGCCCAATCCTCTGGGGCTGTAATCATCCTCCGAGGATGTGACAGCTTGACAAAATCTCGGTTACTCTCTAAGAACTGTTGGTAATAATCATTCATTGTGTTATGATCCTAGCTTGTGTATAAACATAAGCTCTTTTGCCATAGCTGTCAATGGAACAACGTGATGATCTTTCATCATGAGAAATGATTGGCCAGTGTTAAATGATCGACAATCACGAATAATATAGTATGGATGTATCTCGCCGGTTCTCAGATAACACAATGCTGCGCTAATGGGTACCGGTTCATCTAATTTAGCGCCATTTTTATCAGTGTCAACAAATACAACACCATCCAAAACAAGTTCGTGCGTCACAACCCTGTTTGTTTTTACGTCGTTGGTCTCATGAAATTGAGGAATTCCTAGTTGCTTGATTTGATTCCTAGTGTTCATTAGCGCAGTCATGCATTCATAAATTTCTTCGGCAACGTCATCTCGACTAATTTTTTTAGTAGTATCAAAAAACAGGCCGTCACATTCCCGGACTGCCTTCATAGAATTTTCAAACATCAGATTTCAACTTTTCTAAAAACATCACATTTGCTACAATGCGAGCAATGTCGGCTCGTTCTTGCTCTTCTAATCGATACCGTCCGCAGCCGCTACCAGCATTGATTGTCCAGATAATAATATCTCTTCCGATGCTGCCGTCTTGATATACCTCTACTGTATACAACGGCTTGGATATAATATGGCCACGCTCATTCATATCATCTTGGTAAAAGCCTGCGCGATAATCTGGTAGAAGAGACCAAGGCTCCGGAGCCTTGATCCGCTTGACTGTGATACGTTCTTCTCGTTCATAAAACAATCGTTTTATATCGGCAATAGTGACTCGGCTACAAGACAACTCGGTTAAAAGTCCGAGTTGTCTTGCATCACATCAAATACAAAGGTGCCACGCTCTTTCCACATGTTGACAACACGCAAGCGGTCCTCGAACACCATAGTGATCGGCTTGCCATATGTCTTTTCAATGCGGTTAGCGATTGTGCGCTTTTGCTCAATGTCGGGTGTGTTTTGATCTCCGCTCTTCAGCAACAGTTCGTCGGGCAAGGGCAAATCCTTGCTCAAAAACCATTCCTTGGTCTTTTCAAGCGTTGACGCGTCACGACCGCTAAGTGCAACAACAACCACATTTGGGTCTGCACAAAACTGGCGGTAAAGGTGTGCAACGGGTTCAATCACACCGTCGTCGACACAAGCGTGGTGAAACAAATCAAACCGCCGCTTAACTTTCTTTCCTGTTACAGGATCGATTGGTGGATTAGGACGGATGTAATGCAAGCGATGCGTTACATCTGCAAGCGTTCCGTCTAGGTCAAATACTACTAACATATGCTTTACTTTCTTCCAGTTATCATCATGTCAGACACAATGTATTCTTCAGCAGTCATATACCGCCGCCGGCCGCGGTCTTGGCCTTTTCCATTGCCAGTGCGCTTGTCAAACGTAATAGTATATTCGCCATTCATATGCGGCGCACAATCAACAGTAATAGTTGTCGGCGTCTCTTTAATAACAGGACGGGCACCAAGTACTCGATCTGCATAGTTTCTGGGCATATCAATTACTACAACGTTTTGCATTTTGTATTCCTCTTTGCTTACTGTTATACATTACAGTAAGACGTCTTGCCTGTCAACACCTAATTAACGGATGTTCAAACCAATTTCGTCGTTCAAAATGTGGCGTGCTAATTCATGCTTTCCGTGGAACATAGCGTTTACTGCATGGGCAAGGTTAACCATCGACTCGCGCTGCTTGGCGCGTTGCGCTTTGTATTCAGGACTAGCGCGCCAAACTTCAAGCTCTGCGGCGCCTTTCTTATAGCCCGCCCAATAAAAGTCTTCTGCCTTGCCTTTAAAGCGTAGCGAAGCGGGAATTCCATCATGCCCAGCTTTTCCAGTCTCAAAACCTTTGTTAAACGCGGCAGTAAGAATTTCAGTTTTTGACATGTGTGTCTCCTCTTCTATATTAATATAGCAGATTGCTAGACCAATGTCAATTAATACCTAGCCGGCCGACCGTATATAAACATATCGGGATCGTTGTCAGAGAGCTTGTTGAGAAAGCTGTACTGCGATAGCCCTGGCCAATCAGCCTCCCAAAAAATACATTCGTAACCGTAATGTGTTCCATTGCCGCTGCCGCCGCTGCCTGTGTAAAAACCTAATATTGATCCAATCTCGCCGCCACTCATGCCATAATGGCCAGACAAGGTAAACTCTATGCTTCCGTGCCATGCCGGATATCCTAGTGGACGACCCGGCTCTCGATGCCAGTTTCTTTCTCCGCCAATCGGTGCTGAGTGTGAATTTGAAACTGATAGTGCTCGATCCATCCTCACATATGTTATTTCAATTTCAAATTCCTTCGGAACATACTTTTTGTTTCGGGTCAGATGTTGCAGCTTGATACCAATATATTCTTGGTTGTCAGCAACCCATTCAATCAGGTCGTCGAACGATTTTGTGCTGGTGCGCATAGCTGCCATCTTTGCTGCACTGCGTTCATGTACAACACGTTGATGTACCTCTGCGCGACGAGCTAGAATGTAATCACTGTATTCTTCTCGAGTAGCAAAGACTCGGCTGTCCCAACGCGACTGGTATGCGTCTACAACTGTTGCGTCTACAACAGGAATAATGCTGTTGTTGCCACGATATGCTTGAATGATCGGCATCTCTTTATCCTACTTGGTCTGGTTCAACACCCATTTTGTTTAGTTCGGTTGTGATATTTGTTTCGAGGTCCACAACCATTGTTTCAATGTCAATCAGTGTAGGCTTGTGTTTTAATGTCACACTCTTGGATGCACTGCCTTTGCGAAAGGTAATCGTTAGCGTGTCAGTTCCACTTGGCCGTTCGCGCAGGAAATTTCTAATCTTTTCACGCTGTTCGATTAAGTCTGCTGCGCGTGTAATACTTGATTCTTGCATTGATCTGTCCTTAAATTAACTTGAGGTGATATGGTAGTATGCCCGAGCACATGATTGTAAATATATTCGTTTACTTGTGCAACACGAGCGTGGCGATCGGTTGCAGTTATTAGTAGCACATCAGCAGCCCGATATAAATCTGTCGATTTCCAAAAGAATTTTTCTCTGTCATCTTGGTTGGGCATAATCCGTTTGCCATCTTGCACCCAAGGAATGTTGGGTGGCACTGCAACTATATGACTTCCTTCAAATCCATCTTCCCTGTGTTCGTAGTAATATTCCTCTACATTGCTGCCGAGGTATTCGTGTGCGTACAATGCAGTTGTCCAAATGTCAGTGTCGCATATAACAAGTCCGTTGTCACTGTTGCGAACAGCATGATCGACCATGCGCCGCTGTCCTGCTACAATAGCAGCAAAGTGGTCCTTGGTCCATTTACCATCGCCTACAGCTTCTGTAATAATTCGTCCATACTCGGGCACGTATGGTGAACCCCATTCACGCGCTACGTCTTTTGCCAATGTAGACTTGCCACTGCTTTCAGCACCAACCACAGTGACCACGCGACCATACCAGTTTCTAAATTCCTTACTGATATATTTCCAGTGCTTGAGTGGATCGTTTCTGATCCTTGTAGCTGAGATGTCGACTAATTCGCGGTCTGGGTCAAACGGAAGCCATTCAAGACCGAGACGCTTTGCTGCTTCTTTGCCATAGCGGTCGCTGCTGACAAAATGCGTTGCTTGGGGCGCGACCAACCTAAAAACATCAAGCCACTTCCTCCAAAATTCCTCGTCGATTGCTGTGCCATGTTGATCGTATGCAGCAGGTTCGCCAATCACGTCTGCTATATACACAACCTTAATTTTTGGATTGTTTGCGTATTTCTTTCGGATTATCTCTGTGCGATCATAAAGATATGAAACCAAGGTAGTTCCTTTTACTACCAAGTTGTCGTCTGACGGATGATCAACTATTAACTGCACGGGTGAACTCACAAGCACGATCAATTCGTCTAGCATTCCTGCGCCGAATTCAATCAGTCCCTCGTGGCCCAAGTGCATTGGAAAGAACTTGCCAGTTGTGAGTCCAATTCGTTTCATTTTATCTCTTCCTCTGTTGTATTAGTTGTAACAGTTTCTGTCACATAACGCAAGCCTGTAATTGTAATGTTGTAATTGTTTGCAAATTCGTGTGCAAGCTGTTTAACAATATCAATCATGTCATCGGGCAACGTCTTTCTGATTGCAATGCCCACGCTTTGGTATGCAGGCCATTTACGCTTTGTGCCTTCGGGTAACTTGCTGTGTTGTCCGTACCCATCATTTGACCATCCTGGCGTCACCACAATGCCACACATCTGACGGCCATATTCTTCGTCAAAAATGTAACTGCCGCAATACTCTGTTTGCCATTCTGAAAAATAGTCTTCTAGCTCTGGATGGGCGGAATGTGTCTTTAGGTACATATCTCGGTCATACATCTCACCATGATTGTTGTTGCCCACAATCCATCCAGTCATTTCACGTTCAAAGTTGCCGGAGTATTGTTCGGTGTCAATCACTAAAAGTATAGATGTTTTTTGCATGTTACTCGATGTCCTGTGTGATATGTAGTTTGTTAATTGGATGGTCTGGGTATTGTTCTTTCAAACAGCCCCGGCATGTCGATCCACATTGTCCGCAATAAGCAGGATGTACTCCTGTAGCCTGACTCATTTTACGGCTGTATTCGGGTGTGCCCACACGCAACGATTTTGGTATTCGATTAAAAAACATGTGGGCACTCCTATGTTATGTGCGATCAACTACTGGAATAGATGATGCAGTTTCACGGTTTTGCTTTGCGTAATCTCTGTACCATGCAATGCCGCCCATTGTGGCTAGGACTAGGAACAGTACATAGAGTCCGCTCACCACAACTAGACCTTTTGCGTAGTATACAAAGATTGCAATCACGTCCATTGCGACCCAGATAATCCAGCTTTCACGGTATTTGGCAATCATCAGCAACTGTGCTGCGATACTCATCCAAGTTGTAAGTGCGTCAATGTAAGGAAAGCTTGCGCCAGTTGTGTAGGTTGCAATCAAATAGCCGTTCAGGCCTGCTGCACCTAGAATACCAATACCAATCAGTGCAAACTGCACAAGGGTAAGGCTAAGTACGACGCTTTTGTTTTCAGCTTTACTAGCTGCTCGCCGCCACATAATGAAGCCGACCACCTGCATAGGCAAGTAGAACAGGATCTGTAGACCTGCGTCACTGTAAAGTCCAAATTGTAGGAAAAGGTATCCGAATAGGATGACGCCAAGTGCTCCGAAAAACCATGTCCACATGTTGTGCTTAATAGCAAGGTACACGCAGATGGCGCTAAAAATGGTTCCGAAAAGTTCTACTAAGCCGAGCGGACTCGCAAAGTAGACGTAAATGGTTGTGAGAATTGTCTCAATCATAACTAATCTCCTTAGTTGTTATAGTGCTAGCACTCCGCTAACACTTGTATTTATATTATACTTTAACTTGTGTGATGTCAAGCTTATTTGTCTGGATCTTCCGTTGCGAAGTAATTCCATGCCTTTTCAATCCAAGTTGGGGCTTTGAATACAACATAGAACGTGAGCATAATATATGCTACAATAGCCCAAACGA
>Ga0102829_1000618_pt1 | contig 10318 bp, 6 predicted proteins | sample ColrivemetaGS575_FD_84510 | JGI IMG/M metagenome (GOLD analysis project Ga0102829, IMG submission 84510) | Estuarine microbial communities from the Columbia River estuary - Freshwater metaG S.575 | ecosystem: Environmental > Aquatic > Marine > Intertidal zone > Estuary | place: USA: Columbia... | reverse complement strand
TCTCATTTGTTCTAAGTGAGAAATTACCCAAATAAAATCAAATTGAGTTTTAAGATATTGCATCATCATAAATAATGATGATAGGTTATCACTATCTAATGTGCCAAATCCTTCATCAATTACTAAGAAGTTTGGACGATGTAAGTTACATACATTAATAAGTGCTACTCTAATATCCAATCCACTTATAAATTTCTCCATACCACTACACATTTCCAACGGCCATTCTTGGTCATCATAAACTATTTTTGCATTGATTGATTTACCATCTACATCCATCACTACACTAAAATCTACAACTTGTGAAAGTATATTATTCACCTCATTTTCAATTACAGGTAGAGCTTTTGAAATCAACTCATATGGAATACCATCTCTCTTTACAGCATCTAAATAATAGGTGTATAGGCGATTCTTTTCTTCCAATTCCTTAACATCATTCATCTTAGCTTTTATCCCCTCTATAAACGAAGATATAGAAGAAATAGAACCATTTAAAGTTGCTATATCTTTAGTTACTTTTTTAATATCTGATTCAATCTCACTTTTGGTTTGTTGTAAGCCTGAAATGATTCCATCTATTTGTACATTACGTTTAATAGTTTCCTCATTATCGTGATATTTTTGAATATTATCTTTTACCGATTGTAATTGGTGTTCTAATAATTGTACTTTTGTATCAAACCCCAATGATTCAGCTTCTGCTTTTTCTTTAATAACAATTGCTTTCTGATATTTGGCTTTTAAATCAGTTAGTGTTTCCCATTGTTCTTCTACATTTGCAATTTTGCCAGCTTGTGTAACTAATGCACCATGTAAAATATTTAGAGTTTCTAATTGACTACCCTGCTCATCAACCTTCTTTTGTGTTTCAATTGCATCTTTTACGAATACATTGTTCATACAAAAGTTACAATTAGGGTCATATTCGTGCTCTGCTAAATGTGATAACTTCTCTTTGTTATGTTCAATACCATTTTCTAATAATTCAATTTGGTGAATTGTATCATTTATTTGGTCTTTTAATAAATCCCATTCACGTTTAGCTTCTTCAATTGGTAAATCATTGATAGTTTTATTTTCTTCAATTGATTGAGAAACTTCTGCTATTAAATTAACATATTCTTCTATTTTAACTCCTTTTAGTTTCTTTTCTGAAAGGATATGTAAAATATCTCTACCTAATTCACCTTCTTGCTTTGTTAATGATTGCAAATTTAAATTACCATCAATAGGAGTCAGTTCTCTACTTAATCCAACAATCCTATCAGCCAAGTCGGTTGAATCAGTATTTAATCTACCTAATTCTTTTTCTAAATTCTTTAATTCAACTTTTTTATCTTTTAAATCATTTGCTTTATCAGCTAATTCAGTTGTAAAATCAGTTTTCTTAAAGTTCTTAATTAAAACAGATACTTCTTTGATATCTTCCGTTGCTGTTTCATATAATTTATCGAATATATTCAATCCCATAAATTGTGCTAATAAATCCTTTCTTTCTGATTGGGATTTATCAATGAATAGGGCGTTGTTACCTTGTAAAGATAATGCAGTTAATACAAAATCTTCGTATGTACCAACGTATTGTTCAATGATAGTATTGGTATCTCTCCTCTCTGTTCCGTTTAAAGAAGTCCTATCATCACCATCTTGTCTCCAAAATTGAACATCTACTTTAACATTCTTTCCTTTGTTAATTGTCTTTGCGGTTCTTTCAATATGGTAATCTAATCCATCTATTTGGAAATGAAGATGACAAGCAAATTCCGATTTACGATTATTCATAATATTTTGAGCTTTGTAAGCTCTACTACTCTTATCGTATAAACAAAATGATATCGCATCAAATAGAGAAGATTTACCCGTTGCGTTTGGTGCAAATAATCCCATCAATCCACCTAATTTGGTAAAATCAATTTTATTCTTTTCACCATAACTAAACATGTTATCAAATTCAAAACGAATTGGTTTCCATTGAATATTTCGTTGAACATCTTCGTTTACAATTCTACTATTAATATCTCTATTAATATTTTCTAATCTATCTAAATCTTCTTTATCTACAAACGGCATCATTCTCTCAACATACTCATTTATAAGTGAGTTCTGATAATTGATATCGGAAATATCTTCAAAATCTAATTTATTTAATCTATTACCTGTTTTTGATTTAGCAAGGGAATCGGTTCTGATAATTGTGAAATCTTCAACACCATATTTCATTTTAATCTCAGCCATTACTCTTTTAGTATCGGCAGAATCAGTATTAGATAAACGAACTCTTAAACGAGGTTTTTTTGGCATATCCGTTACGATAGGAACTTTACCATTATCAACATCCATAGTATAATATCCATAATCATTTTGAATATCAACTTCTTCGTACTTCATACTATCTAAATCCCAAACTAAGAATCCGTGCTTATCCAATGTTTCACCAAAGTTTTGTTGAATCAATGAACCGGCATAAACTACTTTACATCCTGCTGGTGAAATCATAGTTTGTCGTTTATGAATATCACCCAATAAGGCTAAATCATATCCATCAAACATATCAGGTGTAAAATGACGAGAAGATACTACATATCCAATATCCGTTTGAGAATTATCAACAGGTCCGTGAAACAATGCAATCTTCTTATTACCAAATAGAGTTTCAGCTTTAGGCCAATTTGCTTTATCATCAAAAATACTAAATACACCAAAATCTACGCCACCGATGGAATAAACTTGTGTATCTCTCAAATATATAAAGTTTGGTAGATTTAGGGCTTCAACAATTGGAGTTAATACATCCAATCTATCGGAGTTGTTCATATTACAATCGTGATTACCTGTAATAAGGATTGTTTCACACAATTTAGAACATTCCGTAAATAACCAACTAATCTCTCTAACTAATTCAGGAGATAGTTCTAATTTAGCATGGGCAATATCACCTGCTAAATATATGATTGAATTATCCGTACCTCTTTTACGAATCTCATCAAACATTTTTTCAAAAACCTGTCTGTACTCATTATGTCTTTTTACATTACGAATGTGTACGTCTGCGATGTGGTAAATCTTTTTTAATTTACTCATAAACTATTTATTTTATTTAATAACAATTCTTCCGATGAAAACTCTTTAGTTTTCTTTAGTTGTTCGTAGAATTTCTTGTATCCTATTTCCGATGCATCTTTATCTTCCATATACATCATTTTAACATTTATCCCTTGCTTCCTAAAATATTCTGCTGCTTTAAGGGCTTCATTAATTGCATCACTATCTAATGAAATTATAATATCACTAACTCCACTCATAAAGATTTTCTCAACCAAATTACGAGATGGAAATTTACCTAATAATGGAATTGCATTTCTTTTAATTGTGATTGCATCAAATACACCCTCACATAATATAATTGGTTCGTTCCAATTAACTTGTGATTCAAAACATATTATATTTTTACTGATTGGAGGATTTTTATATTTCATTTTATTCTCTGGGTAATACGAACGAGAAACAAAGTAATTTAATGAACCATCAGAATTGTATGATGGTATAATTATCCTTTGTCCGTACAATCCTTCTTTACAATATCCAATATTATATTTTATTATATCTTTTATACCTATTCCTCTTTGAGTAAGGTAATGTATTGCGTGTTTATATTCGGGATTAAACCCTTTAGGAGACTCACCAAGCGATATAAATTCTTTTGGTAACTGAATGTATACTTTTGTATCTGCATCCTCTAATTTAGGGTTATAATTGGAATCTCCGTATATCTCTCTAATAATAGAAATAGTCTTTCTATCGACATCTAATTTCTTTAATAAAGATGTTAATTTCTTACCACCACTATTACAAGTCCAGCAATGCCATTTTTGAGTTTCGGTATTAACTTGGAGTTTTTGCTTAGAGTGATTACAAAATGGACAATAAAAGGCTAATTCATTACCCTTTAATATGGAGTAATTACCCAACGCATTAGATAGCGTTGTTATGACCGTATTTTTATCATTAACTTTCAACACATATCAAATATACAACAAATATTTGATATTACCAAATTTTTATGGTTCTAAAAACCAAGAATCCGGTATTTCCTTATCTGCGTACTTATAACCATTCTTATCACACCAATCTGCGTATGTGGTTTTAGAGTTTTTTGTGATTTTGTTCTTAGAATTGGAGAAAACGAACCTAATATCAATTGTGGGGTTTTGAGCCTTAACTAACAAGTGTTTTTTTCTATCAGCCGCTACAAATCTACCCTTTGTCTCTACTCTAATACCATTTGGTAGTTTAAAGTCAGGACTATATGTATGATTTGATGCAGGAATTATGTATGGAACTTTTTCAGTTTCATACTCTACTTTAATTCCTTTGGATTCTATTTGTTGGGAAATGGTTTGTTCTAAACCTGATTTAAATCCGTATTTCTTTGCAACCCAAGTTGGATTGTTCTTTTTTGTAACTTTTTTAGCCATTAAGTTGGTTTATTTTTTAAATGTGTCTGAGTATTTTTTCTCATTCACTGCACCACCTCTACCAGTTTTGAATTTTTCAGCAGTTAAAACTTGCTCATCTGCTTTTTTCAAATCATTTGTAGTATATGGAGTTTTTGCATTTACACCAGCATCAAAATTAATCTTATCAACACCTAATGCTGATTGTTGTGCTTTGTATAATTCTTCGATTGTTGCCATAATAATTGTTTTTTGTATTTAGTATAAATATAAGTTAAGTATCAAAACGTACAATAAAGTTTACAGTTAAATCTGGCATTGACTTTATTGGTTGTGGAAGTTTAGCAATTGCAACTAAATCACAATTATCATCGTATAATCCGATTGTTGTAATCATAGGTGCTAAGAATGAACCAGTAGAATCTACTGAGCCACTTATATCATAGTGTTCAAATCCAGCTTTTTTATTACCAATTGAACCACTAAATCTATAATCTAATATATCGCCTGTTTCTAATGTTGTTAATTTTTTAATATATTTAACACCTGGAGTTGTAGTTGTTTTATAAATTTTACCATCTGAGCCTGATACAAATCCATTTTCTCTTCCAATCTCTACTACTGCCGTTGGATTTTGGGATACATTGAATTCATCATCATTTGCAATTAAAAGATACTCATGCTCATAAATTGTTTTTGTAGATTTAAATGATAATTCCCAATTTGTATTTAATTTTGCGGCTGCATCTCTAGTTAATACAATCAATCCTTGTGTGTAAAATATGTTACCAATTTTATCACTACCAGCTGCTCCTTCTAAAAATGGTATATTTTCTACAACCATAACACCCGTATTTATATTAAAACTCACTACGTTTAAGTTATAATTAGTTCCATTGTAAATTATATCAAATGTACCATCTGATAAATCGAATCCAACATATGGTATAGTATGAAATGTTCCAGAATATGCATTTGAAGCTATATCTAAAAAATTTAAACTATGTTCTTGTAAATCAATTTTACCAAAAGTAATACTATCTCCACCTGCTCCAATTATATTTCCAAACTTATCATCTATAAATGATGTAGTTACTCCATTTTTATCAATTAATAAAACAGACCCCTTTTTGATTCCTTCGCCTACATATATTTGTGGAATAGAAATTACTTTAGCCGAACCGCTTAGATATCTATCACGAGTAGATTCTTGTATATTATAATCAGATGATTTATCACCATATCTTACAAATGGATTATCTTCATGTCCATTATAAAATTGAGCTCTTAGTTGTCCATATAATGAGTTTTTATTAATCGATAATCCACCATCAGTTGTTACACTATTTGATGTATAATTTCCATCTTCAGCTTCCAATAAAGCAATTTCAGATGAAGCCTGATTAAAATCCCATTGTTTATAGGCTTTAAATGGACGTATACTAATATCTGATTTTGGTATTCTTTTTAACATATCACTAATAAATATCTTATTAAACAAAAACCCAACTTTTTAGGGTTGGGTTCAATCTATGGTTTTAATCATAGATAGTTATTTGGCTATTCTCCTCTAAAAATCTAATTTAACCTTAATTGCCACTTCTTTATCAAATGATTTCTCAATTGGTTTAGAAGTTTTTGCTACTGCTAATAATTCATTAGAATCATCATATAATCCTACACTTGTAATATACACATGCGGGTCTCTTTCAAATAATGATTGAACAAACTGACCAGTAGAACCGGTTACGAATGTTGGGTTGTTTGAGAAGTTAAATTCTCTATTGTTTGCTCTTACAAAATAATGAGATGTTGAAACGTTTTCAGTTCTTCTTACTTGGAAGTCAGCGCCACCTTGTAAAGAACGTAATAACATTACTGAGCCAGAGTTTGCACTATATGTAGAACCACTTAAAGAAAGGTTATGATAAACACTTTTTTGTGAATCATATGCTGGTGCTAATTTGGTATCAACCGAAGAAGATAATGCTGCTGGGTTTAATAAAATGATTCCCATATCTGGATAGAATAAACCCCATCCTTGTCCATTAGATGCCGTTGCACTATTTACTGAAGAAGTAGCTGCAGTTCCAATGTTTAATGAACCACTAACTAAATTATAAACTCTTCCTGCGGTTGTAACGTTTTCATCAGTTCCACCACTATCATCGATTAACGTAATACTTCTTAATGAACCAGATAAATCAATTGATATATTACCTGGGTCTAATCTTTCTTTGTATCTAGCTCTATTGATATTGATTGCGTAGAATGATGTCATATCAGCACCACCTGCCGTTGTACCACTATATATGCTAAAATACGGGTCAGCTGAATCTAATAATACGTTTTTATACTGATTATAAGTTGCTTTTGTTGGAGAAGTTGAATCATCATTTTGAGCCAATGTTGGTGAACCATATCCGAATGCATCGCCATAAGCAACTGAGAATTGAACCTGAGATGCATCAGATGATGTTAATCCATTATAAACATCGATATAGTATTTACCACTTACAGATGTTACTTGTGCAGAAGATGTATATGTTGCGTTTACATCCAATGAACCTGTATCACCACTCCATATTCCAGAAGTTACAATTTCAGTTCTATTAGTTACTTTATCAATAGCTCCGAACTTTTTGTAAATACCATTTGTGATGGTAGTTATATCTGAGCTGATTTGTTCACCTTGACCTAAAAATTGGTTTACGATTCTAACTAATTCGTTAGTATCAACGGGAGTTCCTGCGGTGTTCGCTGCACCGGCTAAGTATTGTGATAAATTACTTGCTAATAGGCTTCCTCTATTGTCTCTTATTAATGCCATAGTTTAAATTATTGAACGTATGTTACGGTTACTGGAATTGTTTGTGAACCACCTGTTTCGTTACCATAAACAGTTATAGTTGTTCTGATAGTTGAAGTTAAGGATGGGTTTGGAATAAATTTAAATGATAATCCTTTTGCAATTGCTGCAGTTGCAGATACATCATCTCCGATAAATACAGGCACTGTTCCTACATCAGATGTTACACCTTCTCCCACAATATCACCTGCTGTTTTATTAGAAAGGATAATTGTATATCCTAAGCTTCTATTTCCGGCTGGAGATGTTGTTGGTGATAATGAAACTTCACCACTTTTTTGATTTACTGCAATATTAGGAACACCAAATTCTACAACCGGAATACGAGTTGTGTTTTTTGGTAAAGTTACTAATTTGTATTTCATTACTTGTGTTTCATCAGGATTAGCTTCTAAAACTGGCATATTTTTAATTGCCGCATCGTAGTAAGATGACCCTAATGGATGTGCCGGTTCGTATAAAGAGTAATCAATCTCATCATCTGCTAAAGCAAATTGAGTTATGTTTAAACCCTGTCCAGCTGCCAGTTTTTCTCTACCCTTTTTTGTAAGGATTGCATCGACTGTTAATTCTGTATTACTTAAATATCCCATAGTGTTGTATTATATCGTTTGTTAATAAATATAGTTTTTATAAAAATTATTACTCAACTTCTAAAATTGGTTCAGAACTATCTCTACCAGTCTTATTAACTCGTAGAGTATTTGGATTAGATACAAATGTTTCAATAGGAGAACTACCATCTAAAGTAGTTGCCGCAGTGTTTTTTGAACCTCTAAAGAAACTATTTTCTAATCCTCTTGTTAAATCCGAAGTATTTCTATAATGTGTTGGTAAATATCCGTTTACTTTTGTTACTTCAACTATACTACCCGTTCCAGCGTTTATTACTTTGGAACCGGAATATGGTTGTATATTTAATTTCGTTTCATAATAAATAGAAGATGTTATGTGGTATCCACCACGTGGGTCACCTTTTCCATTTATTACTATATTATACGCAACTACATCTCTTTGTTTTTGTTCTTTAATTAAATCTACTTTAATTCTTTCCTTAACACGTCTACCATTTGTATCAAAGTATGTTCTAATAGCATGTCCATTTTCTGCATATACACCAAATCCTACATTTTCATAATCACTTTGTCCAACAAATGTGTTCGTATCATAAATATCAATCTCCGATAAAATAGTAGCTTCACCCAACCCAGCATCTATTGTAACTTCATTTTGAAAAGATTCTGCTATTTGATTTAAATTATCATTTGGATTGATTAAACTATATAATTGATATGATTCTGCAAATGTTTTATCTATTGAAGCAGTATATATTATACCATCATATTGATTATTTTCTCCAAATAAATTTTCAGATAAATTACCATCAATAATAGTTTCATATTGTTGATTTTCTGCTAAAAATATAGTTGTATCAGCAAAATGAATCGATGTTTCTTGTTGATATTCTTCTCCTGATGGTTTTTTATGAGGAACTTTACTTCTTTCCAAAAAGTGTGGTTCAATTAATAAACCCGTAGTAGCCTTAACTCTCGCTGGTAGCATTTTTTTAATATCATCAAACATTGATTTTTCATATAGTTTGATTAAATTAATATATGCGTAAATATCTCTACCATCAAATCTTTGGAAATAATAATTTCTTAAAGAATCTAATTTTGAATAGTTTGGTTTATAATCATCCGATGGGTCTCCAATGTAATCATCTATATTTAATCCACCAAATGATTTTGCAATATCCAAATTCAATTCCTTAGTAGGCGAGAAAAATAATCCCACTCTATTAGAATCAGTTGGCGATTGGTCGAATGCTTTTTTAGTTGCTCTTTGTTTTACTGATAAATCAACGCCAACACTTCCACTTATTTTTGTTCCATCAAATGTATATTGGTCTTCAAATCTAATTTTATTAGTTGAATATCTACTTGCACCGCCATCCGGTACTTCCATTACAATTGTTCTATCAATTGCTTCGAACTGATAAGGATATGATGTTATTGGTGTAAATCCACTAGCGCTTACATATAATAGTGGAGAACTATTTAATGAATATAATGGGATTAATGAACCACTTTCATAATCATTACGAGTTTTACCTGTTTGGAAATAAACGTTGGTATCAATATTAATCATTGATTGCGTTACTGCCAAATTCTTTGGATATTCAAAATCTAAACGGAAATATAAATCCGATGTAGATGCCGAAATACTATTACCATTTACCATTTCAGGAAATGAAACGTGTTGATTGAATACATTAGTATCCAATTGCTCACTCCATAAACGGAATTCATCCAATGAACCGGAATATTTTTCTCCAACTTTGATTTTACTTCCGTTATTCCAATTTGTATAATTAGATGAAGATACCGAATTACTGAATAAGGTTCTTTCTTTATCAGCTTGTCTAATATCTAATTGTAATCCATTAGAGCCACTACTTACAGATATACCAAAGAACTTATCATTGAATATTGGTAATAATGATGATGAAATCGTATTTATTAAAGTGTTTGAACCTGAATATGTAAATTTAACCTGTCCGTATGTAGAATCGGTTGAGCCACTAAGATATACTCCCCAACTACTTCCTGAAACTAATTGGTATTCTCTTGCATATGCTGGCTTTACAAACATTTCAATTGTGTTTGGAACTCTACCTTTATCGGTAATTTTCCAATCCATTTCTAAATAAGAACCACTATTCATTTTAAGAGCAGTTGTAACGTTATCCATTACTAATTTACTCTTAGTTTCATTGTTATTTATTTCCGGTCCACCAAATTCTAAAATTGAAAGATTTGATGCAGGGATACCATAACAACTTAATAAAGCGTATACACCTCTTCTAGTTCCTTTATGTTTTAATAAGTAAGGTAAATTATTTACAATTCTTCTCCAAACTTCGTATGTTCTTTGTTTAGCTGGATTAGTTTCTTTGGTATTACCATTTGAGTCTAATCCAAATGTATAT
>Ga0102829_1000617_pt1 | contig 10322 bp, 6 predicted proteins | sample ColrivemetaGS575_FD_84510 | JGI IMG/M metagenome (GOLD analysis project Ga0102829, IMG submission 84510) | Estuarine microbial communities from the Columbia River estuary - Freshwater metaG S.575 | ecosystem: Environmental > Aquatic > Marine > Intertidal zone > Estuary | place: USA: Columbia... | reverse complement strand
TAACAGACCACAGTTACAATTCAATCGAAAGAATTGTAAAGGCGTATGAGAGATACGTTAACGCTAATGGTAAGATCAGCTTGAGTAAGTTAAATGCCGAGGCTATATACGATAAAGGCGAGGAAGGGATTCCACTAAGACACCTTAAAAAAGTTAACATGACACAAAAGTTTGAGAAAAGATTCCATGCATACCTGTCTACAATACAAGACATACAAAGACTTGGTAGCATTACAGATGTTATTAAAGTATACGCAGGTATATCAGAGAAAGTACTGGGCAAATTTAATAAGATGGAGCCTGGTAAAATATTAAACTTAATACCTACTGAGTACTCAAGAGGATTTATCATAGACTACACTGAAGATGAACTAGATGCTTTAGGTATCGATGTGCTACGTTCAAGTGAAGGTAGTGCAGGGGTATCGTTTATGACTAGAAATAAATACACAGCACAAATAGCTTTCAGACACAACACCAACCCTATACGTGCCGTGCTATCAAATAATAAAGGCTACAGTGATTTCACTGCGCTTAAAATTATTAATGACATTTATAAGAATGAAGACAATACAATAATCAAACACGATAATTTTATGAGCTACGCACACTGGGATGAAAATAGCTTGATGAATATGTATTTCATAGAAACAGATAAGAACGGTAGAAAAATAGATATGTTCACACCTAATGTAGCTACTAAAGATATGTTACAGAAATATAAAGACGATGTACTACATAGAAAAGGATTCAATATTAAGATAGCATTCTCGAATGATACAAGAGCGTATGAAGATACAATCCTTGTAGATGCTGAACTTGCAAGAGCGTTCGGATACAGTGAACATGACAAGACTTGGTTAGGACAGTACGGATTCAAAGGCGCTGTTAAGTTTATTGAAAAATTAGCTGATGATTATAACGGTGCAATGTTTGTAGCACGTGCGCCATCGATAGGAGACCGTGGAGCTTACGGTGTTTTAGATGAGATGGGTATCAATGTAATACGTAACTACCTAAACGGCAACACAGGCAAAATTAACGGTAGTGTACTTAAAGTATTGGAAACGCATAAGGATCGTTTAGAGGAAGAGTTTAAATTATTCGAAGGTAAAGTTATAATAGACCCTAACACAGATGTAGATGTATTACTAGCAGATATATTCAGTACTAAAAAGTGGGAGTTACTACTGCTTAAGAATGATAAAGTATTGGATATTACATATAGAGATAGTGACTACACACAATTACCTAGTACAGTAAAAGGTTTCTATGAAGGTGAAGTGTACGTGATTCTGGATTCAGAACACATAGCATCACACATGGCAACACAAACTAAAGTAGATACTACAGGCGGAATCACATCAATCCTACGAGATTTAGGTGGATCAGTACTAGGTGGGGTAGACATCTCTCCATCAGTAGCGATGGCACTTGAAGCTAAAGGTATTAATTGGAAGGAAGCATTCCCTCCTGACACACGTTCATTAGATTTATACGCAGAAGTATCTAACTTCGGACTTAAAGATATCATTGAACGTGCATCAGAGAAAGGTAAACTAACTGAAATAGAAACACTTAAGAAGTTAGAAGACTTACCTGCAACAAACCTAGTTAAGATTATACAAGAGTACTTGACGTGGCATATGCGACTCAGTGATAATAATACTACTAAGCAACAAGAGTACATAGAGTACACACTTATGAAACTTAATTTAAAAGCACAGCAACAAGCACTTGAAAGTTCACACGGACGTAACGGTGCAACATACAAATCATTTTATAGAAAACATCCAGGCATCCGTCAACAATTAGTAGCAGATACAACACTAGCATTAGGTACAATACGTGTATCTAAAGCTGGTTGGGATGCACTAGTAGCTATGAAACAAGGGTTTGTAGAGTTAGAGAGTATGCCTCTAAAAACTTGGCAAGAATTAACAGGTGTAAAGAACACTAAAGATAAAGTAACAATTAAAGACGATACCAAATTAAAAGCATATATCTATGAGCTAGGTAAATACGGTATTGTTGAAGGAAGTAACTACTATCTAAACAAGAACACAATCCAATTCAAGAATACTAAGAAGTCTACAGGATATGTACTGGCTGCACGTTCTCCAGTACAGGATTACAATGCAGTACCTGTAGTAAAAATAGTAGGGTTCAACAGCGGTGAAGCAACTGAAGCCAATACATATATGTATAAGATGATGGGTGCGGATAATGATGGTGATACTATAGGTATGGCTGTACTAAACAAACAACAACGTGAGATATTGATGCCAGGAGGTAAGGGATTAAACGCTACTGATAAAGATTACTACGATGACGAGTACCTCAAAGAGATTGAAGATGGAATGTCGGATAAAAATCCTGAGACAGGGCGAGTACGTGAGCTACAAGAGTTTGAAGATAAGTCAGCAATAGCTGCATATGTAGGTAAGAACACATTCGATAAGATACGTAAGAAGTATACATGGAATGAACTTTACTTACTAACCTTCGAAGGGATACAAGATTATATAAGTAAAATAAATACCTCAGTAAACACTCCATTAAACTTTATGAAAGATACAGAAGCAAATGTAATTCAATCTCTAAAGAATAGTAACAATTTAGAACTGGTACAGAAATGGGTTAATGTCATGGTACGTAGTGAAACTAAAGGAGAGAACTATAACAAACAGTTCCAGACTAAAGAAGACTACGATGACGTTAAAAAATTACAAAAATATTTTAAAGTTAATGAGACTGAGATACTACAAAGGTACTTATTTGATGCACGTATTGATAAGTTCGATGTAACACCGTATATAAAAGAACAAGACATTGTAAACTATAGTAAATACTTAGATGAAAAGGGTAAGAATGCCCTAGAGAAAATAGGTACAACTAAGTTCAATGTTGCAGACCACAAAGAGATCGTCAAGAGTATAGCGTTTAATAAACTGTACAGTAAAATATTACACAACACTATTAAACGTATCCAAACATCGAAGCGTGGTATAGATACATTAGGTGGTAACAGAAAGAAACAGCTTATAGCAGCATACCTTAGTGACTTCTACAATATTAACCAGGACAAGACAGGTGATGCATGGAATGATTACCGTGTTGATGGTTCCTTAACTGTGACTAGTGTGGCAACTAAGATGATTAATAAAACTGATGAAGAGTTACTCACTATGGTAAGAACTATATCAGGAAACGAGACAAGTATAACAGAGCGTTATGATAAAAAATATATAGCGCAGTTTATAAGTAACGTTACCAAACCTAAAAGTATGCATCGACTAATAGCATTAGACTATGAAGAAGTACTAACATTCATATATAAACAATACGTTAATGCAGACCAAGTTAGCAAAGAATTAAAAGTTATAAGAGACAGTCTATATAACAACGATATAAAAGCTTTAATAACATTCATGAAAGACACAGATAAATATACAAATGATCCTAATATGAAACATATGATAAACCGTTGGGGAAAAGATATTAAAGATGGTAAAGCACAGCAAGATATAATAACAGATGTAGATAAAGAGTGGTTACAGTTAGCGTACTTTGGTAGAAATAGAACTGACGCACAAAAATTATTCAAACGTATGGGTATGAGCAACAAGGATGCAGTGTATACTGATATAGATAAGTATGCGGCAGGATACTACAAGCAACACATAGTGGATAGACGTAGGTTAAGTGTCATGTCTAATGAAGCGACTAAGATTATTGGAGTTGCAAAGCATCATGGTATCGATACGAACTCAGTACTCTTTATAGAAAACTTTACTAAGAAACTTGAAGCTATCAGTGAAGAGCTTAATGTACGTAAGGTTACAATAGGTGATGACTATGCGTTAAACACAGCCATTGCGATGGACGCAGATGTATTTGAAAACAATCAAGTAAAACATACAGATGATGCAGTCACTACAGTACGTGATTCTTATAAAGATAAATACAAAGTAGAAAACTTTATAGTAGATATTAATAAGATACGTTCAGGAGGTGCGTCAGCAACGAAACACCTTGACAACTTAATCGAAAGCAACGCTAAGGTAGAGTTGTTCGGAGATCCATTCATACCTAATAAGTATTACAGAGAAGTACTAGATGCTATTGAAGTTATGTTTAAACGATTAGCAATACATAAAGACGTTTATAAATTAGACGGTGATAAAGAATTTGAAGAAGCTATAAGAGTACTAACAAGATATGGTATACCATCATATAGAATACAACGAGTACTACTTAATAGTATTGCGACATTCAGAAGAGTAAACAATATATACTACAGTTCGTTTAGTAAAACATTATCATTTAAAGAACGACCATTCCTTAAAGACAGCCTACACTTCTATGAAACGATGGCTAAGCTATATAGTAAGCAAGAAAGAACTACATTTGAAAAATCATTTGAAGATAACAGTCTTGTTTCAAACTTCTTCCTTAACAGTTTAGAGGTTGATCCAAGTCTATTACTTAAAAATGATGATAGCTTAGAACGTATGGAGTCAGATGAAATTGATTATATAGACCACATATTACAACGCAGCCACTTACAAGAAGAGATAGGTAACTTACAACGAGACACTCATGTGAATGTCAAAGACATTAAAACAAACAAGATGGAAGACTATGTGTCTAAGAAGATGTTAGCTAACTTAAATGTCATAGGTGTAAAGCCTATACCTACAATAAGAAGTACAATGGATGGACTTGTCAAACGTTTCTCTACAATTAATAACTTATATGAATACAAGCAAGGGTTGCTAGGAGATAATAAGTATAAGTATATGACTAGAGAATCAATTGAAAATGATTTAGTAAGCAAAGGCGTATTTAACATTGGTAGAATTGTAGGCAGTGTAGATAAACTAACACAACGAGCTAATGATTACAAAGGATATATCATATCCAAGAACAAACTGATAGCTCAACGTGTAGTATTAGATACAAAGATCCTGGCATTAAACAAACAACTAGAAAAGTATACAGGTAAAAGAAAATACTTTGAACAGTACACAGATAAACAAGTATTGATTGATGACCTTATGCTACTGCGTAAAGAATACCTTGATAAGATATCTGTCTTAGAAGAACAGATGATGAGTTATGCATTCAATAAAAACTTTGATGCTGCGTTCTTATTACACACAGGAGGAAAGACTTTAAGTAGCTATTACTTCACTACACCTGAGTCATTGACAAAAGAAATTAATGATGACACTGTAAAAGAATTACAAAATAAAAATGTAGTAAACATGCACAAGTATCAACAACCTTTCCTACATAAAGCAGGACTGTTCATTAAAGAACAATACGTTAAAGAACAATACTTCACAGCAGAAATGTATGATTGGGATGCGTTCTATGATTGGTATAAAACACAAACCAGATTCCACAGATTGACTGTAGTTATGAAAGCTTTTGATAATGAAACACTGTTAAGACAACTACAAGACTTTGTAAGGAAAGAAGATTTAGAATATGAAAAGCTTACCAATAGACAACGTAATAAACTAAGGGTAGGAATGAAACACTATAAGAAAACAAGGTTTGAAACTAAACAAGACCTTATCGATTTTATGAAAGCACTAGAAATAAATGTAAAATTGAAAACTGAATTACTTAAAACAAAATCCTTAGCTGAGTTCAATAACGTTATGAACACTGTGGACATTAACAAATACACAGATGAATTCAAAGCAGCATTGAGTAAAGTTACAACTGAAGATAGTCACAAAGACTTAAAGAATAAACTTGAGACAGGAGAAGTAATAACAAGACTTAGAATAAACAATAATGTTTATGATAATGTAAACATGTCTAAAGATAAAGCAGGGAACTATAAGATGTTAAATGATGGAAGTTACTTAACACCTACACTGAAAGAAATTAATATCAAGTCTGCTGAAGATCTTAAGACGGTATATGAATTTATGAAAGATGAAGGAGACAAACACTTAATAGGTTTTACAGATCTTGATAGTTGGATGTCAAGTATGGAACAAGCGTACAAGCCTAGTAAACTAGACGGTTGGTTATCTGATGTTGTCATATACTTACAGTTTGCACAAAAATTATTAATGCGTTTGAATCCATCGTTTCTTGTACGTAACGAGATAGATACATGGGTACAAATATTCAGTGAGACTGCTATGCAAAAAGGTGCATGGGGTACAATGATGAACGCAAGGACTATTGCTAACTATGTAGGTACAACACATAAAATTTATGCTGTATATAAAGCTATCAATGAAGAACGTCTACTCACACTTATGGATGTTAACTTAAGGTACACAGATATAACTAAAATTCTAGATAAACGTACACCAAACACTATCACCACAGAAGATGTACGCATTATAGAAAACATTATAGAAACGTTCAGAGATAAGGTAACTATTTACGTAGACAGTGCTAAAGCTTTAGACGCAGGTGAATCAACATTACGTATTAAAGGTAGAACTAAACGTGGTGAAGAGCTTATAGCTAGATTGGAAGATACACTTACATACATTAAGAACAATGTACTAAACGATAAGAACAATACGCATAAAATATATAATGTTAGTAAGCGTAAAGATATTAAACAATCAGTTGAGTTCCTTATGAACTTAAGGTTTGCTGAGTACTACACTATGTATGATAACTTACGCATTGATCCTAGTATGGGACGTACACAGAAACAATTCTTTGATGGTGTCGCTGATTGGTGGGCCTTAAGGTATAACCGTAAAGTAAATAAGATTAAAAGTAAAATGGATAAGAACGAAGTGTTCGGACATGATGACTTCAAGAATATTTTATTTGAGATTTCTAGATTTATGCAGACCAATGCACAAGTAGATGCATATAAACAAGAATCATTCAAGTATATATATGGTGGAATTAATCAAGAGAAACTATTAGATACTAACCCTGAGGATTTGAACTACGATACATTGTTAGGTATCATAGCTGAGTCTAAGTTAAGTGTTGTAGGAGACATCAAACATTTATTAAAGAATCCTGTATCTTGGAAGACTGTCCCTAACATAGCGTTGATGCCAGCTAAGGCTGTAGCTAAAACTGCATATAAAATCTATGATGGATTAAACTCTGACATAGAAAATATTGGACGTGTCGCAGGATATTTGTTTGATAGACATATGTATGGTTATACATTTGAAGAAGCAACTAATAGATCCTTAAGAAGGTTCTTCAACTATGGACAACGTTCAGCTACAGAGATGAGATTGATTGCAGACATCCCATACCTATCATTCCCTGTCAGAAGTATAGATAACTGGATTGATAGATTGAATAGCCCTAGTTACTTAAGAGTTATGTCAGATATAATGGATGGTGCATACGGACAGTACACTGATGAAGATGGACAGTATGATGACTTCACTAAGTTTCAAATGGCTAATGGTTGGCTCCCATTATACGGTAACGTAGGCATACGTATGGGTTGGGGTGCACTAGATTTACAAGCACTACTCAGTGATACTAGTGGCGAGATGCAACAGAGAACAAACCCATTACTTAGAGCTATAACAACATTAGCACAAACAAAAGACGTAGCTTTAGCAGCTAAGAATTTAGCTACAGTAGGTGCATTAAGTAAAGCAGCTACAACATTAGCTCCTAGAGAGATGGTACGTAAGACATCCCTTGTTAAAGATACTGATCGTTCATTAAATAGTTCAATTGGATTCTTATATGAACACAATAAGTATGAAAAATATACTCCTAAGAAGTACTTAAACAATGGTAGGTATAAACGTTATGAAAATATTTATAAGAACTGGTTTAATAAGTATGGACGTATGCGTCAGCCTAAGGTAGATCCATTAGCATTAGTTAAAGATATACAATGGAAACAATACGTACGATATAAACAATCAGAGACACAGAAATATTATTAAAAAAAAAATAACCCCTACCAATTAAGGTAGGGGTTATTTAAAACTCCACTTGCAAGCAGAGGTGGAGAAAGGACCAGGCGGTGAGAACTGCACTCACTACTACAACTAATACCTGAATAAAAAAAAAGACAGCTTAATCACTGTCTTTTAATTTAATGTTTAAACATAGATTTATATATGTTGCACCGTGTGGTAACTGTTGCTCTATTTGTACTAGCTTATTAAATTCATCAGAGCCATCAATAAATAAATTGTACGCTACATCTTTCTCTAACATGGTAGTGTTCTCAGCTGTTATGATAGCAGGTAGCATTACTGTGTGTTGAGCATACAATGTTTTAATTGTCTGTAAAGACTCAAGTTCGCCATCAATTTTATATGTTGATATTGTTGATAAGTCAAGGGCTTTTAATAAATCATTAACTGTCATAGTAGTTGTTAAGAAGTAGGAGTTATCCTACTTCTTTACTTTCTTAACTTGGCTATCTTTGATTTCTTTAACCAGTTTGTTTTCTAATGTGTCTAATTCTTTACGACTTAAGTCATCAAGTCTACGACCTGATAGTTCTAACATCATGAAGTTAACCATGTTGTTTTCTTTAGACAGTCTTCGTAAACTATCTCTGACATCATCATCTTGTCTTGGTGCTACTACTGCACCTGCACTGAACAAGTCAAACAATTTTATACCTAACTCAGGTGTTGCTGCTGGGTAGATAGGATCTATTCCAGGTACACCTTTCTCCATTAATAAATCATGGCTATCCTTTTCAATGTTGAATGCGATATCGAATTCGAATTCAATACCATCTCTCAACTCAGGCTTAAGCCCGTATGTTTTAGGAACCATCTTACCTTTAGAGTTTGGTTCTAGTACTGTATCATTCTTAGAACGTGCAGTACATATGACATGTTTCTTTGATTGAAGGATCACATCAAGCATACTGTTAAAGTATCCAGTGAATTCATTCCAGTTTGTATATGAGTTACCACCTGGTTGCATATCCTTTTGTGTCTTACGATCTAAGATACCACCTGTCTTATTCCAGTAGTGTGTTAGTGAATCGTAGATTACTACATCGATTTGATCCATTTCTTCTAGCTCTTTCATAGTAGCTACTAATTTATTACTATGGTATGGTGCTTTAATTTCATAGTAATTGTATGGCCCTAGTGCACTATGTAGTGTACCTCTACCATACTCTGAATCCACAAGTATGATATGTTTGAATGCTTCTGCTTCGGTACAGCCACGTACTTTCATAACGATACCCACTGCTAATTGAATTGCACTGTACGTTTTACCACTGTAAGATGGTCCGAATAAGAATAGCTTCATAGCTTTCACATACTTAACCGGGGGTTGTAATGTAATTGACATGTTTGTTTCCTCCTTATAATTTAATTGCAAATCCTTTTTCAATTTTTACTATGTCAGTTAATTCAAATGTTTCACAAAATGTTTTATCTGATTCTTCTACGATAACAAAATCTTTTTCTGTTCCTGTTACAAGGTAAGCTACACCTTCGACACCCATGAATGTTATAGGCATCTCTTTGTTCTCAACATTATTCAACTTATTAATAAATTCTTGTACTGTCATTTTACACCTCCTCTTGTACCAAACTTCCGGTCCAGGCTATGATTCATTTGCATACGTGTCCACTTAGTACTTGGATCTTGATGAACATGTTTCTCTGCCTCAGATTTTCTATCATAGATAGCGATAAGTCTACCTGTACTTCTACGTTGTATTACCCACACTGCATGATTTCTATTTGTAGCCCAGCTCATTATCCTGTACCTGTGTTGATATGTTTAAAATTACTTGGAGTTACTATAGCTGAGAATGGATAGTCTTCACATGCATACCATCCAGATAAGTACCAAAAGTCTCGGTCACGTGTGATACCTGTCACCTTGACTACAGTTTCTTCTTCGTCTCTTAGCTTCTTGATAATCATATTCTTAATAACTTCTTCACTGTCATAGTTAGATACAGTAGTACGGATAGCATCTGCCATTGCATGCCCATCCATCTCTGTTGCTACTGCTACGAATACTGCCTTACTCATTCTTCATCACTCCTTAATAATTTCATAGATAACATAACAATATCATTCATTGGAATATCTCTCCTATCTAATATTTCTTCTATTGCATTGAGTTTAGATTGTAATAATTCATTTTCCTTATTTAATTTTGCTAATAGTTTTGAATGTTTTTTTAATTCTTCTTCCAATTCCTTAATGCTTTTATCTTTATCTTCTAATGCTTGTTTGATTATGTCTAATTTATCACCAAATACTTCACCTATAACTTCATATAAATATCCTAATGCGTTACTTTCTTTATTCATCACTTGTACCTCCTAATGCTTTATGTAGTTTGTTGTATGC
>Ga0102829_1000614_pt1 | contig 10370 bp, 15 predicted proteins | sample ColrivemetaGS575_FD_84510 | JGI IMG/M metagenome (GOLD analysis project Ga0102829, IMG submission 84510) | Estuarine microbial communities from the Columbia River estuary - Freshwater metaG S.575 | ecosystem: Environmental > Aquatic > Marine > Intertidal zone > Estuary | place: USA: Columbia... | reverse complement strand
TCACTTGCGCGAATGCCTGACGCCATCGCTGCCACGTCGCCCGCGTGGGTCGGGCGGTATTCCCCGCTGATGCGCACCAGTTCGTTGCGCTTCTTATCGGCATATGCTGCCGCGCCTTTGTCGCTGTGGATTAGCCAGTAGAGTTTGTCTAGCATTGCCTCGGTGACGATCTTGCGCGCAAATGCTAGTTCATCGCGGAAATATACGCCCTGTCTTGGGTCGTAGTGTTCGGCGTCCATCGTGAACGCGGACGTCAGAGCCTCGGCAAAGGTCGGTGCGGGTGCGTGTGCTTTGGTCATGGTCGTGCCTTTCGTTTTGCTCGGCGCTTGTTTGCGCTGTCGAGCGTTTCTTCTTTCAAGGGTGGAGAACAACGTGCCCACTAATGTTTCCAATTGCGTGCTGTTCTGTTTCCCAGCATTGAAACTGGGCGACAGGGGCGCTGGCTGGATTCTCATGGGTAGTTCTCCTCGCGGGGATTCCGCGTAGCATCCAGACTCACTGGCAAAGAAGCGCATGCGATCAATGGCCCCCCTGCGACGAAGGAGTCAGGGGGAACAGCCATTGACACAAAGGTTGTGCGAAAGGCGACAAGCGTTAAGACGGAGGGTCCACGCAAGCGGGCTCATTGCCCCCTGCGACGAAGGAGTCAGGGGAACAGCAATGAGGAGAGAAGCCAGTGGAAACCGTCTTAATGCTTGTTGCCTTTCTTTGCCTGTGAGACGCCAGATGCTGCGGAATCATCGCGAGGAGAACCCATGAAAAGAATTCAGGCAGGGCCCCTGTCGAACAGTTTCATACCCTTTTTAGAGTGGGGTCTTTCTCTTCTTTCTTCTTCAAGGCAGAGGCAAAGAGGGGTGGGTCGTTATGCGGGACGCACCCACGCCAATGCAGAGAGTGGGATAGTCGAGACTCACCCGGAGGGCAGAGCCCCCTATCAGGGCTCTGTTCATGAGTGGAGCGGTCCGGCCTTCAGGCCGGAATCCCCCAAAGCGCATGGATTGTGCGTTGACAGACCCTTTCCGCTAGCGAAATAAGGGGGGTAAGGGGGGATCGTTATGAAACTCATAGACCGTAAGTTAACACCCAAACAAACACGCCTCGTTGATATATTCGTGACAGAAGGTGGAACGATGCAACAGGCAGCAGAGAAGGCAGGATACGCACCGGGTAACTCTGCAATCAGTGTAGCAGCAAGAACCTTTAAGCAACCGCATGTGCAAGCCTACATGGCACAACGGATCAGAGAAGAGATGAGCACGCTGAGTGTTAAGGCATTGAACAGAGTGGCTAATCTGGTGGACGGCGCGAAGAGTGAGTACGTTCAGCTTGAGGCTAGCAAGGACTTGCTGGATCGTGCTGGGTTCAAGCCTATTGATCGGAGTCAGGTTCAGCTGGCTGGTGACATCAAGGTTACGATTGACCTGAGTGGATGATTTCCCAACGAGGAAATCTTCCATGTAGACGGTGGCCATAGGGGGTGGGGGGGGGGAAAGTTCGGGACTACCCTGCTATAGTACCCTTGCCCTCGTATTTTTTCTTACCAAGGTTCGCTGAAGCATGTCATGGTTATTGTGCTTGGCATTTAAGGGGAGGTGTGTCTGATGTGTTTTGGTGGTGGGTTTGACTTTGAGAGTCCTGAGTGGGGTGATTTGCCTGAGTTGTATGGCGGTGATAGTTCTGGTTCATCGCCTCGTTTGGCGGACAAGCCTCAGCGTGTTGTGCGTGGTGGCACTGCGCGTTCGTTATTGAATCCAGTGAAGGGAATTAAGTGATGTGTTTTGGTGGTAGTTATATTCCGGGGGCGGACATAAGTGCTCGGCTTGGCCCTGAGGGTTCTTATGCGACTGGTGGCTCTGGGTACGCTGAGCCGGAAGAAGAGGAGGATGTCGAGTTGGGTTATACGCGGAAGCGTCTTAGCGGCCAGACTCTCAGGGGTTCTCAGCGCATTGGCGGCGTGAACCCTCGATCCTTGTTCCAGTTGCGCTAATGTTGTCTACGTTGTCTGGAGAGGACTTGTCGTTGTTGCGCGGCATTGTTCGCAAGGTTCACTTTGCGCATGTCCCTGCTGGCGTGATTACTGATCGTGAATGTGACAAGCTCATTGAGAGCATTGGCCCTGAGGTTGTCGAGCGGATGATTCGCTTTGGTGTTGATAAAGGAATGAGATGATGGCCGTGACTGAACCTGAGGAAGCTCTTCTTACCTACCTGTTGAATGGCGCAAGCAATGCAATGAACATTGACGGGACGACCCCTGTAAATTTTTCCTACCTTGTAGGTGCCGGGAAGTCTCTTCTTCTTCATCGCATTCTTTTTTACATTGACGATGCGACCGCCTTTGCGTCTGACAAGTTTGGCGGGATCACTGCGCTGACCAACGGCGTTGATATTTCGGTGGGTGGGAATGTGTTGGCCAACTGGAAGGACAATGTTGATATTGTCTCGACCTGCTTTGACTTTCAGGGCTTTGCCAACTTCGGAAAGACGACAAGCTCTGGCGCTGGCCGGTGGACGATGGCTCGTTCCTTCGGTGCCTCTTTGCCTGTGTCGGCTGGTGAGTCCATTGTGGCAACGGTGAGTGATAACCTGACAGGACTGACTGACTTCCGCATGACGATCCACGGTTCTCTAACGACGCGGACAAGCTAATGGAATTCAACTACAAACCGGATGGTGTGACGATCCTCAACTTCATGAGGGCCAACACTTTCTTTCGCGGGCTTCGCGGTCCGGTTGGTAGTGGCAAGTCTGTTGCTTGCTGCATTGAGGTATTTCGCAGGGCCCTGGATCAGGAGCCAGCACGTGATGGCCTCAAGAAAAGCCGGTGGGCGATCATTCGAAACACGAACCCTCAGCTAAAGACGACCACGATCAAGACTTGGCTTGATTGGTTTCCTGAGTCTGAGTGGGGAAAGTTCACTTGGTCGGTGCCGTACACGCATCACATCCGCAAGGGGAACCTTGATCTTGAGGTCATCTTCTTAGCTCTTGATCGTCCTGAAGATGTGAAGAAACTTCTTTCGCTGGAGCTTACGGGCATCTGGGTGAACGAAGCGAGGGAGATTCCCAAGAGCATCATTGATGCTTGCACCATGCGTGTTGGCCGGTATCCGTCCATGCGTGAGGGTGGCCCGACATGGACCGGCATGATTGCCGACACCAATGCGCCGGAGGAAGATCACTGGTGGCCGATCATGGGCGGTGAGGTTCCGGTTCCGGATCATATTTCTCAGGATGAAGCCCGGATGCTGGTGAAGCCAGACAACTGGGAGTTCTTCACGCAGCCCTCAGGGATGCTTGAGAAGCGCGATGATGACGGCGACATTGAGGGGTATGTCCCGAATCCCAAGGCTGAAAACCGTCACCACATGATGAAGGGTTACTATCGCAATCTGATTCAGGGCAAGACCAAGAGTTGGATTGATGTCTATGTGATGAATCGACTTGGCCACATTCAGGACGGCAAGCCTGTCTACAAGATGTTCGCGCCTGATGTTCACGTTGCCAAAGAGGAAATACCAGTTGCCGCGGGGCAGCCCGTTTACGTTGGCGTTGACTTCGGGCTGACGCCTTCTGCGGTCTTTGGCCAGAAGGTCAGAGGGCGGTGGTTCCTTCAGTCTGAGCTTGTGTCTGTGGACATGGGCATTGTTCGCTTTGCCGAGGTAATGCGCAACGAGCTTGCCACGCGCTTTGCGGCTGTGTCCGAGGCCATAATCTTTGGCGACCCGGCTGGTGACTTCAGGGCGCAGACAGATGAATCGACGCCGTTTCATATTCTTCGCGGCGCGGGGCTAAGAGCAACGCCCGCCCCATCGAACTCGGTTGACCTTCGTATTGAGGCCGTGACTTCTCAGCTTACCAAGATGGTCGAGGGCAAGCCCGCACTTCTCATTGATCCTAGGTGCGCCCAGTTGATCAAGGGATTCGAGGGCATGTATTGCTACAAGCGCATTGAGGTTTCTGGTGAACGATATGCGGACAAGCCTGACAAGAACATGTACTCTCATGTTCACGACGCTGCTCAGTATTTGTTCCTTGGTGCTGGTGAGGGTCGGGCTCTGATGAACTCTCAGCGCCCTGCCACTCCGGTAACTGCCAAGCGTGACTTCGATGTGTTCGCCAAGCAGCGGAGCAATCGGCGTCAAGGTTTCTGGTCGAGAATGTAAGAAGGGAGAATTAGATATGTGTTTCGGACCGAGCAAGGCAGAAATTCAGTTGTCGAAAGACCAGCGGCTTGAGGCCGAGAACCGGAAACGGGAGGAGATTGTTCGCCGTGCTGAGACAAAGCGCGACGACATTGACGAGGCTTTGTCCTCGCGATCTCTCATTACCGGAAGGCAAAGCGGAGCGGGTCGTCGTTCGCTTCTAACCGCGCCAACTGGCGCAGGGTACATAACAAGGTTCTGATATGAAAAGCGCCAGCGAATACCTTGAGCAATACAATCGCTCAAAGGCTTACCGTGAGAACTGGGTCGGGTTGTTTGAGGAGTGCTATGAGTATGCACTTCCTCAGCGTGAGTCGTTCTATTACGAGACACCCGGCCAGCGCCGGGACGACAAGATATTTGACGAGACTGCGGTTGTCGGCGTTCAGGAGTTTGCCTCTCGCCTGCAATCTGGCCTTGTTCCCAACTTCGCACGATGGGCGGACCTTGTGTCCGGCTCTGAGGTTCCGAAGGAGGAGCGTGAGTCGGTTGACAAAGACCTTGATGAGATCACTGAGTATGTCTTTGAGGTCATTCAAAGTTCCAACTTCGCGCAGGAGGTTCATGAATCATTCATGGACTTGGCTGTCGGCACTGGTGTTCTCTCAGCCGTTGAAGGTGACTCGGTTAATCCTGTCATTTTCTCAGCAATCCCTTTGCCCCATGTGGTTCTGGACACCGGGCCCGATGATCGGATTGATGCGGTCTACCGTGAGCGAAAGAACATTCGCTACGACGAGATCAGCATCCTATATCCCAAGGCTGTTCTTGGCCCCAAGATCGAATCCAAGATGGGTTCCGACCGCACGACCAACATCATTGAGGGTGTGATCCGCGACTACACTGTGAAGAACGAGGAATCCTATACGACCTTTGCGGTCTGTCAGGAAACTCAGACGCTCTTGTTTGAGTCTGAAATGCGCGGCATCGGTGCCAGCCCGATGATCTGTTTCCGCTGGTCGAAGTGTGCCGGTGAGAAGTATGGGCGTGGTCCCTTGCTCAATGCCCTCTCTGCGATCGAGACGACGAACCTTACGATTGAGTTGATTCTTGAGAACGCTCAGATGTCTATCTCTGGCATCTACCAGATGGAAGATGACGGCGTTATCAACCCGGAGACAATCAATCTTGTTCCGGGTACGATCATTCCAACAGCAATGGGCAGCCGCGGACTTCAGCCGATTCAGGCTGCGGGGCGCTTTGACGTGGCCCAGCTTGTTCTTCAGGACATGCGGTTGAACATCAAGCGCGCTCTCTACAACGACATGCTTGGCAATCCGGACAAGACCCCGGCCACGGCCACTGAGATTGCAGAGCGCATGGCGGACTTGTCTCGCCGGATGGGTGCGGCCTTTGGCAGGCTTCAGGCCGAGTTGGTTCAGCCAGTTCTTCAGCGCGTGATCTATATCCTGAAGAAGCAGGGGCGCATTGAAGTGCCAACTGTGAACGGGCGTGAGGTAAAGATTCGATCCGTTTCTCCACTGGCCCAAGCTCAGTCGAATCAGGACATCACTTCGGTTGCCCGCTTCCTTGAATTGATTGGCGGCACCTTCGGGCCCGACATGTTGAACATGCTGATCGACTCGGAAAAGACTGCGGTTTATCTGGGCAAGAAGTTTGGCGTGGCAGACAGCTTGATTCGAGACGTAGAGCAGCGTAAACAGATAGCAGCACTTGCGCAGCAACTTGCGCAACAGCAACAGATGCAACAGCAAGGGGGAGCGCCCCCGCAGGAGGTTCAGCTTGGCGGCTAACAAATCTCAGCACGTTGGCGTTGACGGTATCGTCAGGCCATTGAGTGAGGAAGAGCAGCTCAACAAGACCTTCTCTTCTGTGTTCAGCACTGAGTCTGGGGCTCACATTCTTCGATACCTTCGGTCGATCACCATTGAGCGTGTGAATGGTCCCGGCGTTACTGACGCCGAGCTTCGGCATGCCGAGGGTCAGAGGTACATTGTTGGCTTGATTGAAACGCGAAACAGAAAGGGTCACTCATGAGTTTGCTTCAGTCGGAAGGCGCGGAGCCACAAGAGGTCGCAGCCCCGGTAGCGGATGCGGCACCGGCACCAGAACCTGCACATCAGGGTGAGGAAGTTGTTCGTCCGAGTTGGCTTCCTGAGAAGTACAAGACGCCGGAGGATTTAGCTAAGGGTTACAGCGAGCTTGAATCCAAGATCGGCCAGCGTAATGAGGATTTGCGCAAGACCGTTGAGCAGGAGTATCAGCAGAAGATTCTAGAGAACCGGCCCGCCAGCAAGGGCGATTACCAGCTTCCTGATTATGTTGATGAAACATCGACAGACAATGAGCTTCTTGGGTGGTGGGCTGAACACGCATTTGATCGTGGCTATTCTCAGGATGAGTTCGAGAAAGGCATCGCGCGTTATCGCGATTCGGTTGCTGCGAATGTTCCTGACTACGATGGCGAGGTCAAGAAACTTGGAGACCATGCGCGTGAACGTATCAGTGCCGCGTCCATGTTTGCCAACAAGTTCTTCCCCAAGGAAAGCCTTGGTGCGGTTTCCCGGATGTGTGAAACGCATGATGGGATCGTGGCCATTGAGGCGATCATGGAGGCGACGAAGGATGCCTCGTTGAGCGGGACTGGCGTTCCCGTTGTCAACGTAGACGAGAACAAGCTGCGTGAGATGATGCAAGACCCGCGCTATTGGGACCCGAAGTCTCGCGATCCCGGCTTTGTGAGTCAGGTGGATAACGGCTTCAAGAGGCTCTACCGTGGATAGCCTCTTGTATTCAAATGGTCTCAGTCTGGTTCGCTTCACGGCGGATCAGGTTGACGACTTTGTTGAGGACTTGAGCAAGGAAAACATTGAGGAGTTCAAGGTCATCTATGACCACGAACCCGGCAAGGCCATTGCCTCTGTTGCAGATCAGCCGGGAACCTATGCCGTGATGCGGGACGGTGAAGTGCTGGCAGTTACCGGCATTGCCTTTGGCAGTGATTCATCTGTCATCTGGAGCCTGTTCAGCAATAAACTTCGAAAGCACTATGCAAGATTCGTCCGAGCATCTCCTGCCCTGATGGACTTCTACCACTTGGACTCTGACGTTCTTTACTGCGACATCTGGTCAAAGCACTCGCGCATTGCCATGTGGCTGATGAAGATTGGCTTTAAGCCGGTTGCCGAAAAACCGCATGGTGACAACACCATTGTTCGTTTTGTGCGTTGCAAGGAAGAACAGCCGTCTGGTTTAGAATACAATCATCGGCCCGTGATGCACTGAGAAGCCCCCATAGGGACACCTTCTGTGATGTGACTGTCGGACACCCGCGTTCATCATCAAGAGGATTATCCCAATGGCCAACACGATTGACCAAGCATTCATCAAGCAGTTCGAAACCGAGGTTCATGTTGCCTATCAGCGCATGGGTTCGAAGCTGCGAAACACTGTCCGAGACAGCAATGTCATGGGCTCGACCGCCCGCTTCCAGAAGATCGGAACCGGCACCGCGACCACCAAGTCGCGCAATGGTGACGTGACCCCAATGGAACTGGCGCACACCTACGTCGAAGTTTCGATGACCGACTACTATGCACCAGAGTATCTCGACAAGCTCGACGAACTGAAAACCAACATCAATGAGCGTCAGGCTATCGCCACTTCGGCAGCCGCTGCTCTTGGCCGCAAGACGGATGAAATCCTGACGACGGCAATGGATGCTTGTGCAAGCGTGATTCAGATTGCCGACACAAGCGGCGCTCTTGTTATCGCTGACTTCCTCACTCTCTTTGAGACTGTTGGTGTTGCCGACATGCCTGAGGACGGCGACCGCTATCTGGCAATGTCGCCAAAGGGCTTTGCTGATCTCTTCGGCATTACCGAGTTTGCTTCGGCAGACTATGTGGGCCCAGCCAACCTGCCGTATGCTGGCGGCATGACCATGAAAGACTTCATGGGCTGGAAAATCTTCTCGACCTCTGCGGTTGCCGGTGGCAAGAACTTTGCCTACCACAAGAACGCGGTTGGTCTTGGAGTGAACGCCGACGTGACCACCGAGCTTAACTATGTCCCTCAGAAGGTGGCTCACTTGGCCACGTCGATGATGAGCATGGGCGCAGTCGTCATTGACGCGAATGGCGTCTATGAAGTTCTCGACAACAACTGATAAGGAATACCATCATGGCTTTCTCAGCTTCTTCCCTGACTCGCCTCGCTGGTGCTTCCGGCGTTGGCTTGTGGCACTACACCACGGCTGATGCGATTGGCGATGTGAACACAGCCGGATACTTCAACAACGCTGCGGCAATGTTGAATGTCTACGATGTGATCATTGCTGTGACATCGACAGGCGGAACGGCGGCAGTATCTCACTGCTACGTCGCTTCCAATAGGGCACTGTTGTTGACATCATCGACGGCGTTGCGATCACTTCCACCGACTCTGACTAAAGGAGGGGGGGCTTCGGCCCCCCACACCTCTTATGATCCAAGCGACAACGGCCATTCAAGTTTGCTCCCGCGCACTTCTGCTCATTGGCGCTGACCCGATCACTTCCTTCGAGGACGGCACAACCGAGGCCGTCGTTGCTAACGCGATCTATGAGGACTACGTTCGCGGCCTTCTCAGTTCAATGCGCTGGCGCTTTGCCACCAAACAGTTCGAATTGAACCGCCTCGTTGCAACGCCAACCGGCAGATGGAGCGCGGCCTATACGCTTCCGTCCGATTCAATTCTCGTGAACACGGTGACTGAGAACGACTGCCCAATCAAATACGACATCTATTCCGGCAAGGTTTTCTGTGATGCGGGCGAGTCGTCCAGCGTTGTTGCTGACTATATCTTCCGCGCTCTCGAAGCCAACTGGCCTCCATACTTCACGCTTGGCGTAGAGCTTGCGCTTGCCGCAATGTTTGCCACGTCAATCGCACGGGATACATCACTGAATAGCATGATGGAACAGAAGGCTCAGTTCCAGCTCTCATCGGCAAGACGCCTTGACTCCCAGAACCAGACAACTCGCAATCTATTCACATCAAGGTTCATCGCTGAAAGGCGCACGTAATGCAGAAGATTCGTATCCCGTTCACCAACTTTTCTTTTGGTGAGGTGAGCGAGTCAACCATTCTCAGAACCGACACGCAAATCTATCAGTCATCTGGTCAGAGTATTGAGAACCTGTTTCTCATGAGCGAAGGCGGCTTAAAGAAGCGGCCCGGAACGGAACAGATATATCAGTTCGACTTCACCAAGCCGCTGATTGCCGGGACGGAATACCGCCGAGAGCATAGGATTCTTCCCTTCATTTTCTCTGACGACGAGAAGTACCTTGTTGTTCTCAGCGATGCGCGTGTCGATGTGCTTCGGCTTTCATCCACATCGGATGCTGTCACGTTTTCAATCAAGCTGACCGCAGACACCAGCGCGGCCGCGCTTCCGTTTGATGAGGAGTATCTCCATGAGTACACCTATGCCCAGTACGGCGACATCATGTTCATCTGCCATCCGCTCTTTGCGCCGAGGCAGCTTGTTCGAACCGGCCTTGATACCTTCGAAGTAACCACGATCACATTTGATCAGAGGTTTGATTCCCTAGTCACATACCAGCCTTACAGCGTACTCCATGCTGCCGACACAACGCTGGAGCTTGGCGCGACATCGGGCACAGATATTACTGCGACCGCCTCTGCGGCTGCGTTCAACACAGATGGCTCTGCGACTCTCGATGCTGGCCTTGGTGTGAATGTCTACCTTGATTCAACTGATCTTGGCACCAAGATCAAGTACGGTGACACCGAGGCAACGATTGTTGCGGTAGCTTCCACGACGGTTGCCTATGTGGATATCTCCGGAACAGCAGAAGTTCGCCTGTCAATTCTCAATCCCCTGCGCTCTCGCGATGGCACCGCCGTTGTCGAGGTCACGCATCTTGCTCACGGTCTTGCTGTGGGCGAAACTGTAATTCTGTCTGACGCTACCGGCGTTGGCGGGATTGTCGCCGCCGATATTAACGGAAGCCGCACCATTCTTGAGATTCTGAATGAGAATGCCTACTCAATAACTGCGGGTTCGAACGCAACTTCGGATGCGGATGGCGGCAACTACGTGACCGTGGAGACGAGCAGCCCGACAACCCAATGGACGCAGCAAGCCTTGTGGGCCCGCCGCGGCTATCCCGGTGCCGGTTGCTTTCATGACAACCGGC
>Ga0102829_1000613_pt1 | contig 10375 bp, 13 predicted proteins | sample ColrivemetaGS575_FD_84510 | JGI IMG/M metagenome (GOLD analysis project Ga0102829, IMG submission 84510) | Estuarine microbial communities from the Columbia River estuary - Freshwater metaG S.575 | ecosystem: Environmental > Aquatic > Marine > Intertidal zone > Estuary | place: USA: Columbia... | reverse complement strand
GAAATATGGAGCTTTTTTGTTTTATATGAATTTATTTTAATGCTTCATCGTGTGTATCTTCATCAGAATCCATTTCTTCTTGTTGTCTGACATAAGCTCTAATAAGTTTACCTAAATCCATGTCGTTAGGGTTTTCTTGAGTCAATTTTTTAACATCTAAATAAGTTTGGCTCACTAATTTTTTAATACACATAATTATAATTTTTAACAAATATACAATAAAAAAAACTAAGATGCAAGTCTTAGATTAATTTTATTTACATTATAATTTGTTTTAAGGCGATTTAACAGACTTTTAATCGATTAGGTTGTGTTGATACCATTTGTTACTTATATGCTCTTATATCGACTCTTTGGTCACTGAAAGGCTGGTCCTTGTTCACAAATTGTAGATTGAATTTGATGCCAATATGTGTCTGCTTCATCTACCATACTATCACCGCTCATACCTTCTGTCTTTTTTTGTGCGTCGATATTAATTTGCTCTTGTTTAAGATTTTCTAGTGGTGCGTGTATCTTTTGCATGATTTTAGTTCTAGTTGCATCATCTACGCCTTTCATAGCTTCTTCTACGTAGCGTAATGCTTCACTATAGCTGTTTATGGTCATTTTATTACAAATAGTTTGTGTAGCTTGATTCATGTTTTGACCATCAATCATTTGTTCTCTTAGCAATCTTCTTATAAAACTTTTCATATTATGAGCCATGTCTTAAATCAACTTGGTTAACAATTTCGAATTGAACCGCATTTTTTATTGTTGTTACTTCTAGGTTAGATGTTACTAGTACATCTAAATAATACATATTAGGTATAAGACTAGCAGTATCTAATAAGAAGTAGTAATAATTACTAGCCATTTCAACTGGTTGGAAATCAATTACTGTTAGTTCGGCTGAGCCTTCAGATACATATAATCTGTATTTGATATCATCAACTGATTGTGTTTGTTCAACAGTGTATGGTATCCTAGCTGATACTAGTATTTTTCTGATATCACCACGTTTAATTTTTTCTCTGTTTTGTAAACCACTAATGGAAACACCAACCTTTTTAGGTAGTGTATCATTGTTTCCTATATTGTAATATTCCATAGAATCTTTTGTAACAAAATCCAAAGTAATATCTTGTCTTTGCACACCATTTATTGATATATCTTTCCATGTGTCGGTATACATGGTACCTTCATTTGTTGCTGTTGTTGGTACGAGTATATCGATTGAATAAACACCTTTTGTGATGTGTGATACTTGAGATTGGGTATATGATGATAGTATTACATCACTTGCGTCACGTACATCAACGGTAGGTATAACATCTAAGTTTGTTGGGTTACCGTTTGTGTTTACGTATAGATATAATTTATTGTCTTTATCTAAAAAGAAATTATTTCTATCATCTTTAATATGGTTAGAGTATATTGTTTCGACATATGGTTCATAGAATGTTTGAGTATTGTTAGTAAAGAAACCGACATATTGAAGACTATTTGTGTCCATTAATTCAAAACTTCTATCATATGCAATACCTAACCCGTAGTTTGTATCACCAGTCAACACGCCATTAACATAATCAGTGATATCCATTTCAACATTTTCATTACCTTTGTCAAAGTGTTGATAAGTAACTGTTATTGCACTAGGCGAACCAGAGTATACACCAGTACCATTAGCCCAATTGAAACCAGTTTTAGGGCTGGTCCAATTTGAAGGTGAATTTGAGAATGCACAATCACCGTTTAATAAATCACATACTTCGTAATCATAACCAACACCATTATCCCATTCTTCTTCTATTTTAAATAAGATTAAATCAAATGAACAAGTTCTTTTTTTGTTCCCCATAGTACCATTTAAAAGGTCTTTATCGAAAGAACCAGTATTGGTTAACCTAAGTGTGTGTTTAAGCTTTGTAAGGTCGGTAAAAGTCCCTCCAGTGTATAATGATTTAATTCTAGTTTCATCGAAATGAAATAAGAATCTACTATATTTCTCTTGTGATTGTGCACCACCATAGAATAATTCAGTGATTGGGTTCAACCCAGTGTTAATGTTTAGATTACTAACTATAGTATTGTTTTTGTCGAAGTAGGTTCTTAAAATCATATTACTTTTATTAATAAATATCTAACAAATACTAATTAATTCTAACGTTCTTGCTTAACATCACTTTTTCTAATTCATCTGCTTTGGCTTTGAATGCAGCTATTGCTTGAACATTACCCGAAGCTGTTAAATCTGTTGATGGATTACCGTTACCATTGTGAACATGATATAAAATTGCATTCTTCATCAACCTTAAATATCGCAATAAAATATCACCAAATGGTACTTGGTGTGCGGTTGATAATATTTTTTCCAATTCACTATCACTAATTAAATTTTGTTGGTTTGTTAAATTAAATTTAGGGCTACCATCATGTGATAATAGATTAATTTTATTTGAAACAATATTGGTTACGGTACCATTTCTAATAACAGATGAATTAGCGGATGTTATTTTAACATCATTTTTAATTTGAATATAACCTTGTGTTTTTTTATTGAACGAAAACGAATATGGATTTTTTTCATATGGTGATGTTTCAATAAATTTACCAGCCCTTAACACAATTTCATTTCTTTTTTGTGTTATATCAGTATTATATCGACCTTGAATACTGATATCTTGTTGGTTTGGAAACACACCTATTAATTCTGGTATTGTTTCTACAGACACATTAGGTTGAGCATTTGAAAGGCTTAATCCCTTCAATGGTGAGAAATTATAAGGTTCTTTATTAAGGTTTTGTGGTTGAGATATTATTGGCCCAAAATATATTCTATCAATAAATGGTTTTGTGTTATCAAAACTAAAAACAAAAACAGCTTCCCCAACTTTTGGTTGTGTGTTTACCATTGAATTCATTGGTAAAGCCCATGGTAAAACATCTGAGTTAACTTTACCATCAGAACCAATAAGACCTACAATCCCATCGTCACCACCTCGTGTTGCTGCTCCATAGATTCTAACTTTAATACGACCCATGTTGTTAGGGTCATCAACAGATACAACTTCACCGACAGAAAATATTTGACTATATTTAATGTCATTATATGTACCTAACCTATTGGTTGAGTATTTAGCACCACCTTCATTTTGAAAATACATATTATTCTCCTTTTAATCTTTTTAGTAATATTTTATTTACTTTATCAAATTTTTGTTCGATACTAACCATTTGGTCAAAATCTTTAAGCATTTTTAATTTGATACTTTCATGGTCGGCTTCTAATTGTTTTATTTCGAATAAAAGCTCATTGCTTGTTTTGTTTTCTAAATCGTCCATTTTTTTATCTAATTATACCGTTTCCAACGCCCATTGTTGTTGTCGCCCCCTGAGATATAACTGGTATACCTAAGTTACCAATACCAGTTGTTGATACAGAAACACCAAGTGGGATTACAACGTTTACAACTGATTCTGTAAGTATTGCGTTTATTATTTCTTCAATTCTTATAACCTCCATTTCCTCCTCAGTGTTAGGACCATCGGCAAATATATCACCTACTTGTCTACCAGAGTCTGATTGTCTAGAAATAATTCTAGCAGCAATCATTTTGGCTGAAAGACCTGGCCTTAATGCAGACCCTAACATTATCAATGGTGGTGGTAGTGGGTCTACTGGTGCTTGTGGGATGTTGAATGCTGCTAATAGTGTGTTTAACACACCAGTAACAGTCCCTAAATCAAATGTATTATTATTATCTCCCATTAAATTAATCCTTTTATTAATCTAAGCACTTCTTGTGGAACACCACTTAAACTTAGTAATTGTGATTTTTTATCACTAGCTTTTTCAATTAGTCTTTTAGCAGCCATTTCTGATGTTAAATCACCAATATAACGTAAAGCAACTTTCATCATTTCCGCCATAAACTTTTCGGTTATTTTCTTTATTATTAGTTTGAATAAGTTCCTAGTTAACTTCATAAAATCAATAGCATTTGCATATTCTTCAGCTTCACCGTATACTATTTTGAAATTAATTAAAAATATGAAAACAATCTTAGGTGAAATTATAGTTGACGTAATTGCTTTAATTATTGTGTCAATAACTTTTTGAACAAAACCTAACTTGATGTTTGTGTCATCTTCTGGATTATCAGAATTACTAGTATTCTGTTCGGCCATCCTATTTATATTATCTTTAATTATATCTGATTTATTATAAACGGTTGCTGACGCTAATTCAGCGTTTAAATCCAATAACATTTGTGGTGGTATTGAAGCAGCAACTTTGTTACAACATTCTAATTTTAGAATACCTTTCTTTCTCCATAAAGCAGCTTCTTGTTGTTTATATATTTCTTCATTGCTAAATGTGAAAAACCCATCATCAATAGTTTCTTTACTATTTGATTCAACAATTCTATCAATTACGTCATTTATTTCAGCTTCAGCTTGTAATTGTTTTAAAGATTTCTGGATAACACTAGAAACAGAACCATAAATTGCATCTATTGTTTTATTAATCACTTTTTCAGAATCTATTAACTGACCTTTGGTTATAAAACTATTATTTAAATTTGGTAATTTAGTTAATGAAAAGTTTGGGTTAAGTTTAATTGTTAATGAGTTATTTGGTCTAAATTTATTACCAACCATTGCTCCTTCAGAATTAAATGTAATATCTAACATTTTATCCCATGTATATTGAGTACCATCATCTTGAATAACACCATATAAGAAAGTGTTAAAATCAGTACTATTGGTTAATTGTGGAGTAATATCTAGATACATCAAAGAACCAAATGTAGAATTAGGGTCAGTCTTAAATAAATCTAAAAAATCAATTTTAGATAATTCAATTATAATACCTCGAGATGATAAAAATGCTGGGACAGTAGGGTTAATACCACAACTAACCAATTTTTGAAGTTCTTCTTTAAGAGAGTTTTTAATCAAGTCTTCAATTTCTTGCATGTGGTTACTTATGAAATTTACGATAACATCAATAAGTGCCGAAGAACCAATCAAAGATTTAATCAAATCACTTAAGAATGACAACGCATTACCTCTGTTGTTGATTGAATCCATTGATTTTGTCAATTTCTTCTTTTTCTTACCAATCATTGCTTTGGCAGCAGCTATTTTCGCAAATATCTTTTTCTTCTTTTCTAAGACAGCACTTTTACCTTTGCTTAATTTAGCATTAACTTTGTCTGCCTTTTCATTGAATTTATCAGTAGCATTGTCTACTTTATCATTTATTTGATTATTTAGCTTATCCGCATTAGCTTTTATGTTATCAATATTTGGCATTATTAATCTTCGTTTTCTTCGTTATTTTTTTCATTCTTAAGCATTTCTCTTATAGTTTTGAAATCACTAAGAGAAGCTGAACCGTTGCTTCTTTCAGAAACAGCTGAACCAACATCACCTTTATTTTTTAAGATATCGTTTTGTAGTTTAGCAATTTCTAATTTGATTCTAATCGCTGAATCTTTAATCTTTAAAAGACCACCTTTTTCTTTTGCAACTTTAGTATGGTCATCAACATCCAACGGTGTTACGCTAGTTGCAAGTTCGTTTATTGTTTTTTGAGCATCAGATATTTGTAAACATGCATCATTGTAAGTTTCTTGCATCAATCCAGATAATGAATCATTATCATTTATTTTAATTTCTTGCTTTTTCTTCCTCGGCATAATTTCTAAGTTTTAATTGATTGTTATTTACTTATAAATATCTTAGTCCATTGTTTTATTATAGAAAAACCGCAATAAGATAATATTGTGGTTTTTTATAATACACGATGGTTTAATACCTCATGGATTCGTTTTTTTATAGTCCATGATGTTTTAATAACTCATATAGTTCTTTGTATCGTTTCATCGCTATTCTAATATCTTTTGTTGATAAATTAGTATAGTTCCTCATCGTTTCTAAAACTGAATTCTTGTTATATTTTGACCCACCATTCATTGATTCAAATGCTGTTTCCCAATTTTCTAATATATCAATAAGAGCATACCCAACTTTCTTTTCATTTTCATTTAATTTCTTTTTGGGTGGTAATAATTCATCATCTAACTCATCTTTTATACCATCTGATAATCTTAGAATAAAATCATCCATTGAAAATATATCACCATCAATAGAATAGGTCAAATCTGACCTAGTTTCAATATCACTAGACATATCTTCGTATGAAGCGGTTTGCTTCATATACTTCTCATCTTTTATAAGCAACCCAAGAATATAGTTCTTAGCTATTGTTCCAAAATAAGAATAAGCTTTTTTACCTCGACCAGCTTCAAATTTATGAACCTTTGTCATTAGGAAGGAAATGGTGTCACCATGAAGTTCTTCAAAGGTTTCACCTTTCCTATATAATTTATACCTTCTAATAATTGATTCTATCATCTTATCCAGTGGTCCTTTTAACCATTCATTGAATACTATGTTTCTTTCAGCATCATCTTCGGATTCTAAAAATTTAATAACAGCTTCTTCTTCTTCTGGACCAAAGTACATTTCAGTAGTCCTTTTACGTCCTCTAGTAGCTGCCATTTATGCATTCTGAACCTCATATGTTATCTTTCTATCTCTTGGGAAATAATACTCTTTTTTAGCTTGAGCTAACCACCATCTTGCTTCTATTGGGTCCAAAGACTCTTTGTAAGTTGAGAATAATGAACCATTTCTTTGATTTACATGTTTGTAACCAAATTTAGGTATAACAAAAACTCTAACATCTTTAAATGTCATACGTAATAAGAATTCATAGATAAACGTTAATTTGATACTTGGTTTAAACCCACCAAATTCATCATAAGTTGATTTACGAATTACCATACCATCAGTGTTAAAGTTTTGGTAAGTTAACAATGCGTTTAAATCCAATACACCTAATTCATCAGAGAAACTATTAGCCCATACAGCTTCGTTAGTGAAACCGATAAAACCACTATTATCATCTACATCAATAATGATTGGTAAGAATAAATCTACATTTGTATGTGCAGCTCTATATTCAACTACATTTTTAAACCAAATCTTAGCATATTCATCATCGTACTCTAAAATTGAGAACCATTCTGATTTAGATACTGAAACACCATAATTAACTTGTGATGCGAAATCAGTCTCACCATCGTTTTCTGCAATTGTAACTGAATCTTTATAATCTGCGTAATCATGAGCTTTAACATATTCAGCAACGTCACTACCTTTAGGTACAACGATTACTAATTCGTCTGGTCTTACTGATTGTTCTAAAACGCTTAATACAGCGTTACCGAATAATTCTTTTGTTGTTTCATCCAATAAATGTATTGGAAGGATAACCGAGATATTGTTTGTTTCCATTTGTTTTTTAATATTAATTAAGCGTTAGTTTGTTCTTTTAATGTTTCTAATTGTGCTAATAAACCATCTTGTAAATTAGTCATTTCAATTTTTCTGTTTTCAACCAACCCATGATATACATTTTTGATTGTCTCCTTTTGTTTTTCAGTAGTATATTGACCTTGGCTTTCTTTGATACCTTCAACCAAATCAGTTGGTACTGAATCCTCTAACCATACTTTGATATATGTAGCAATCAATTCTGGGATGTTAAGCGTTGTGTTAGTCCAAACACCATTGTTTTTAATAGTAACATTACCTTCTTCATCGACTGTTTCCATCCACTCTGGTATAAGGTTTGGCATTTTACCAATTACTGGTGTATTAGATTCAATTGCTTCCAATGGGAATGTACCAAAACCAGCAGCGTCATCAATCCATACAGCTAAACACGCTTTACCTAATTCAGTAGCAAAGTTTTGTCTAGAAAGACCACGTAATTCTTTAAATGTAACCCATTTGTAAATTGGATATTGTAAGTAAAATGACTTAGCAATCTTAGCGGCATCACCTTGATTTCTTGTGTGAAGTGCGATGATTGGCATTTTAGGTTTATCTGAATCTTTAAAGTAGCTAGGAATAGATACTGGGACAACATGTGTGTTTAATGATGGGAATAAGTTTGATAAGTAAATAGCTTGTTTAGTGCTAGTTGTAATTACATCATTGAATCCATAATCTGTGTTCCATCTTTTACCAATAGGTAATAACTCTAATAAGTAGTCATAACTTTGAGAGAATACAACTTTTTTACAAGGGAAAGACTTAACTTGTTCCATAATATTAGAGAAGATTTCTGGGATGATAATAAAATCAGCTGGTGTAACATTAAGTGTTTGTGATTCGATTGAAATATGTGGAATATTTACATATTCATCACCTAACCAATCAGCAACACCGTTACTTTCTTCATCACCTTTGATTTTATAATCGTTCTTCTCATGTAAGATAGCAGCATTGTATCCTAACTCATTAAGTAATTTAACATGTTCATAGATATTAGCGATACCAGCAGTAGGGTTACCTTTAGTATCTAATGTAAAGAAATACAAGTTAAAATTTTTGTTTTCTAAGTTTTCTAAAACAGTTTTAACTTGAGCTAATTGTTCTTCGATTTTTGTAGTTTGTTCCATTTTTTTTTGTTTTTGGATAGTTATTATTATTTTTCTTCTTCTACTTCTTTCAATATACCGTAAGCTAACAATGTATTAAAAGCTAATTTATAAGATAATGGTGTTTTTTCTAATGCTCTATCAGCACCTAACGTATCATCACTTTCTTCATTATAGTCAATCAACACTTCAACACACACTCTTAAAATGTCATATTTTGTTGCGTCAATTTCTCTACCACGTTCAGTTGATGATTCTATTTTTTCACTATGTGTAACTTTTCCATTAGCATCATAATAAGTTGTTGTTGTTGTATCAACAATAAGTTCTTTTGGGTTATTACCTTTAAGTATTATATTTTGCTCTAATGCATCCACATCTAGAAAATATAAGATTCCTCCGAATTCAATCATGTTTTTAAAGTTCTTCATAAGTTGTTATTTTTGTATTAAGGATTTTATCTCTTAACTCTTCATTTTTGATAAAGTCCAATAAAGAATCTATCACATAATCAGCAGCCACATCTTTGTTATAAGAAGCATTTACTTTAACACTGATTTTACCAGATGGTTTTGACTCTAAAGCCATTGGACATGCTGTAATCAATAAGTCAACGCCATCCCATTTATCAGCATAGTTTTTAACAAATCTAACTTTAGGTGCTTTTAAACCTATCTTAGATAAAAAGAAATAAGTTGATGGGATTGCTTTGTCTACTTCTCGACTAACGATTTCAATTTCATGTTCACCGAAGTCTTCAGTGTCCATAATAAAATTATTTAAGTGGTTGTTTAAACCGTCTGACATTTGGTCGGCATGGCCGAAGATTTCTAGTGGTGCTTCTAAATACAGAAACGAATTAAGTTTATTAATGTCACTAAACTCAAAAAACTCAATTAAATTAAAGTTTGTTACATCACCTTCTTGTATATTGACTTCTCCAATATACTTTTCGTATGTGTAAGCGAACTGATTAATAAAACTTCGTAACACTTCATTTATGGTTATTCCTATCTTCATAATAACCAATTTAAGTGTTTATTTACGATAAGTAAAGTGAATTATTTAAATAAACTTAAAATTTTTTGAATTAAACTTTTTTCTTTTTTAATACCACCAATATTTTGTGATTTTGGTGGTTGTGGTTTAATTTGTTTAGATTGTTCTTGTTTTTTATCTTCTTCAACTTTATCAAATATGTCTTCAATTACTTTGATAAGTGGATGTCTAATGATATCTTCTTTATTAAATTCAACAGTACCAATTCTATCTACACCACTAAAATGGGTTAATAAAAAACTTAAAGCACTATCGTATTTATTTTTAGCATCTATTTGTTTAACATCACCCAAGAAAACCATTTTAGAGTTTTCACCCAACCTTGTTAATATAGTTCGTATGTTTTCTATTGATATGTTTTGTACCTCATCGATAATAACAATTGCGTTATCAATATTAACACCTCTCAAGTAAGCTATTGGTAAAATTTCAATTTGATTAGAATCTTTTAATTTTGTATATAATTCTTTACCAATTATTTTCTCAAAATTACCAACAAACGAATACATAAAAGGTTCCATTTTATCTTCCATAGTACCTTTCAAGAAACCTATTTCTTCTGATTTAAGTGTTGTTACTGATTTGACTAAAACTATCTTTTTTATATTTTCATTGTTTTTTAATTCACTTAAAGCTTGTAAACAAGACAAATATGTTTTCCCAGTACCTGGAGAACCAACACAAATAGTCACATCATTATTTTTTATAGATGTTGTTAATTTCTTTTGATTTTCATTTTTGTGTTTTACCTCTATTTTGATAAGAGATAATAAATCAAAAGGTGTTTTATTTTCAATATTTGTTTCAATGTT
>Ga0102829_1000611_pt1 | contig 10397 bp, 5 predicted proteins | sample ColrivemetaGS575_FD_84510 | JGI IMG/M metagenome (GOLD analysis project Ga0102829, IMG submission 84510) | Estuarine microbial communities from the Columbia River estuary - Freshwater metaG S.575 | ecosystem: Environmental > Aquatic > Marine > Intertidal zone > Estuary | place: USA: Columbia... | reverse complement strand
CGAACGAAACTTGCCCTGCTTGCCGGCGCCGCCGTGCTTGCGTCTCTGGGCGCATGCTCCGAGTCATCCAAACCCATGACCGGAGATGTCGCCACCACCGAAACTGCCGACCCGGCCAACGCCTTGCTGTCCCCGTGGACCGGGCCCTACGGTGGTGTGCCCGCCTTCGACAAGATGGACCTGGCCCAGCTCAAGCCCGCCCTGGAAAGGGCCCTGGCTGACCACCTGGCAGAGAATGGCGCCATTGCCAATAATCCGGAACCGGCCACCTTTGAAAACACCGTCGTGGCCATGGAAGGTGCAGGGCAGAGCCTGGGAAGAGTGTTTACCTACTACGGTATCTGGACCTCCAATCTCTCCACCCCTGAGGTTCGGGCAGTGGAGCAGGAAATGGCCCCGGTGCTGGCCGGTCATTTTTCCAAGGTCAGGCAGAACGACAAGTTGTTCGCCCGTATCAAGGCAGTCTACGAGGGCGAGGAGAACAAGAACCTGTCAGGTCCCCAGCAGCGCCTGGTGTGGTTGACCTATGACGGATTTGCCAGCCAGGGCGCCACCCTGCAGGGCGAGGCCAGGGACCGTTACGCCGCCATCAACCAGCGGCTGGCCGAGTTGCAGACCACCTTCTCCAACAACGTGCTGGCCGACGAAGAGAGCTACGTTACCTACCTGAAGGCCGAGCAACTGGGTGGCCTGCCCGAGTCCATCGTCTCCGCCGCGGCCGCCGCAGCCAGGGAGCGGGACCACGATGGCGAGTACGCCATTACCAACACCCGCTCCTCCATGGATCCCTTCCTGACCTACTCGGATCAGCGGGACCTGCGCGAGGCAGTCTGGCGCACCTACTACAGTCGTGGCGACAACGGTGATGCCTACGACAATAACGCCATTATCGCTGAGATTCTGAAGCTGCGTGACGAGCGCGTGGCCTTGCTGGGCTACGACAATTACGCCCAGTGGCAGTTGCAGAATCGCATGGCCAAGACCCCGGAGCAGGCCATGGCCCTGCTGATGAATGTCTGGCCCGCCGCTGTCGCCCGGGTCAAAGAAGAAGTGGCGGACATGCAGGCCATCGCCGAGGCTGAGGGTGCCAAGATCAAGATCGCCCCCTGGGATTACCGCTATTACGCGGAGAAGGTACGCAAGGACAAGTACGACCTGGATTCCGACCAGGTCAAGCAGTACCTGCAGCTGGACAAGCTGCGCGAGGCCATGTTCTACGTGGCCGGCGAGCTGTTCAACTTCCAGTTCACCCCGGTTGCCGACGGCTCGGTGCCCGTGTATCAGGCCGATATGCGAGTCTGGGAAGTCACCGATCGCACCAGCGGCAAGCATGTAGGGCTGTGGTACCTGGATCCCTATGCCCGCACCGGCAAGCGCTCCGGCGCCTGGGCCAACGCCTATCGCGAGCATGAAATGCTGGACGGTGAGCGCACCGTACTGGCGTCCAACAACTCCAACTTCATCCAGGGTGCACCCGGCGAGCCGGTGCTGATTTCCTGGGATGATGCGACGACGCTCTTCCACGAGTTTGGCCATGCCCTGCAGGCCCTGTCCTCCAAGTCAGTCTATCCCGGACTCAACGGCAGTGTCTGGGACGTGGTGGAATTCCAGTCCCAGTTGCTTGAGCGCTGGTTGTCCACCGACGCGGTCACCGGCAAGTACCTGGTGCACTACAAGACTGGCGAATCCATCCCGGCGGAACTGGTGGCCAAGATCAAGAAGGCGGCCACCTTCAATTCCGGCTTCAGTACCGCCGAATACCTGGCCTCGGCCCTGGTGGACCTGAAGTTCCACACCACCGATCCCAAGGACATCGATCCGGACGCCTTCGAGAAGCAGACCCTGGCCGAACTGGGTATGCCTGGGGAGATTGTGATGCGTCACCGGACGCCCCAGTTCAGTCACGTGTTCTCGGGAGAGGCCTATTCGGCTGGTTATTACAGCTACATGTGGGCCGAGGTCCTGACCGCGGATGCCGCCGAAGCTTTCGCCCAGGCGCCGGGCGGGTTCTACGACAAGGACCTGGCAGCCAAGCTGGTGAAGTACCTGTTCGAGGCCCAGAACTCCATGGATCCGGAAGAGGCCTATCGGGCCTTCCGGGGACGTGATCCCTCGGTGGATGCCTTGATGCGTGATCGTGGATTTCCCGTGACCAACTAGTCGTCGGTACGGGTAAAAGAAAAAGGCCGGGTTCCCCAGGGAATCCGGCCTTGTTTTTTGCCATTACAACGGTTCAGGTCACCGGGCTGGAGTTAGGCAGCGGCGGCGCGATTTGTCCGCCGGGTGCGATGGGATCGAAAGCAATCAGGCTGTCCATCAGGGCGGCGGGCCGCGCCTATCCATGACGCTGCGCTGGGGTGTAGACTCTGGCCATGATCTACTTATTAATGATTACTCTTGCCTCTATGGCGATCTGTTACTGGATTGCGAGTATGCGTTCGGCTGATCCAGTGTTTTGGGCGTTGCTCGGGCTTATTCTTGGCCCCCTGGCTATCCCGTTCGCCTTCTTTTCAAAACCCAAGAGTTAGAGCGGAGCACAGGTTTTGGGGCAATCCTGAGAGGGAGCGAAGTGGACGCAACAACGTGCGACTTCTCCACTTGGGAATGGAGCGTGGCATGCCGCTCCGCTAGAACAGTTCTGATTTTAGTTCTTGACCCCGCCCCATTCGTTCTGCAAGTATGAGAACACTCATTGAGATCAGCTGAGGGACTGGCCCGAAGACGCTGAGGCAACCTGCAAGTTTAGCCGTTTTGCAAAGGTGCCAAATCCAACGATGGTATTCCATCGGAAGATGAGTGATCAGGAAGCCCCCAAAGGTCAGACCCTGAATCTCCTTCCTCTCCCCGCCAGTCCCGATTCCAAGGTCTCCGTGAGCGCGTATCGTTCAGGAGCCGAATTGATGACAGGAATCAGCGTTCGCCGTGGGGAATTTAGCCTTGGTGAAACATTTACACTCCAGTACGGCGGGCAATTGCCATCGCCCCAGGTGGCCTATGAGTTGATCGGGCCGGAGGGTGCGCCGGTGCTCATGGCCATGGGGGGAATCTCTGCTACCCGCCACATAACTTCGACGGCCGATTTCCCGGAGGCAGGCTGGTGGGAAGATTTCGCTGGCCCCGGCAGGGCGCTTAATACCAGCCGTTTCAGGGTGCTGGGCATGGATTTCCTGGGTGGCAATGACCAGACCCAGGGACCCCGGTTACAGGCAGGGGTGTTTCCCAGCGTCAGCCCTGAGGACCAGGCCCGGCTGGTGGCCAGGCTAATGGACGAGCTGGCGATTCCGAGTCTTCATGTGTTTTTTGGCGCCTCCTACGGCGGCATGGTAGCGTTGCAATTCGCGGCGCTGTTCCCCGAAAGAATTGAGAAAGTGGTCATTGTGGGGGCCACCCACAGGCCGCCGGCCATCGCCACGGCCCTGCGCTGCGTGCAACGTGAGGCTATCCGTCGTTGCCAGAAACTGGGCGATGCGGCCGAGGGCTTGCGAATAGCCCGGGCCATCGGAATGGTGACCTACCGCTCGGCACTGGAATTCGAGCAACGGTTCGAGGCCACCCCACAGTTTAGAGACGGGCGTGCGACGTTTCCTGTGCAGGACTACCTTTTCTCCCGGGGCGATGCCTTTGCCGAACGTTTCTTGCCCGAGGCAGTGCTGTGCCTGTCTGAATCCATCGATCTGCAACAGCTGGAGCCGGAGCGAATCACGACTCCCACTGACCTGTTCTGTGCCGGGTCGGATTACGTGGCGCCACCGGATCTGATGTTGGAGCTTTCCAGGCGGATTGCCGCGCCCTGTCGCTACACCCAGTACGAATCGCTATACGGTCATGATTCTTTTCTAAAGGAAGTGGACCTGTTGGGGTCTCACTTCAAACGCATACTCGAAAACGGATAAACAAGGAGTTCCGTAAAATGAAACTTGAAACTATCGCCATTCATGGCGGCTACGAGCCGGAGCCCACTACCCGTGCGGTTGCCGTGCCTATTTACCAGACTGCTTCTTATTCCTTCGAGAGTACCCAGCATGGGGCAGACCTGTTCGATCTGAAGGTGGAAGGGAATATCTATACCCGGATCATGAACCCCACCACCAGTGTGCTGGAGCAGAGGGTGACAGCCCTGGAAGGGGGGATAGGTGCTCTCGCGCTGGCCTCGGGTATGGCAGCGATCACTTATTCGATCCTTACCCTGGCAGAGCAGGGGGATAATTTTGTCACCACGAAATCGTTGTATGGCGGCACCTACAACCTGTTTGCACACACCCTGCCCAATTACGGCATTGAGGCCAGGTTCTGCGACTCTGATGACATCAAGGAGATGGAGTCGAAGATTGACGAGCGAACCAAGGCGATTTTCTGTGAGTCCATCGGCAATCCGGCGGGTAATGTGACCGACCTGGGTGCGATTGCCAAGATGGCCCATAAGCATGGGGTTCCCGTGATTGTCGACAACACCGTGGCGACCCCCTATCTGTGCCGGCCATTCGAACATGGCTGCGATATCGTGGTGCACTCATTGACCAAGTACATGGGCGGACACGGCACATCCATCGGTGGTGTGATCGTGGACTCGGGCAATTTCCCCTGGGCCAAGCATGCTGAGCGTTTCCCGCGCTTCAACGAACCTGATCCGTCTTATCACGGTGTGGTGTACGCCGAAGCCCTGGGCCCGGCAGCATTTATCGGCCGTGCAAGGGTGGTTCCCCTGAGAAACATGGGTGCGGCTATATCTCCGTTTAACAGCTTCCTGTTTGCCCAGGGTCTGGAAACCCTGGCGCTCAGGATGGAGAAGCACTGCGAGAACGCCCTGGCAGTGGCCCAGTACCTGGCCAGGCAACCCAAGGTGAAATGGGTGCGCTATGCCGGATTGCTGAATCACCCGGACAAGGTCCTGGCCGACAAGTACCTGGGCGGCAAGGCCTCGGGCATTCTGAGTTTTGGTATTGAAGGTGGGGCCGAAGCGGGAGCGAGATTTATTGATGCCCTGAAACTGATCGTTCGGTTAGTGAATATCGGTGATGCCAAGTCGTTGGCCTGTCATCCGGCATCCACCACTCATCGCCAGCTTAATGCCGAGGAATTGAAGGCTGCGGGCGTTTCCGAAGACCTGGTCAGGTTGTCAGTGGGTATCGAGCATATTGACGACATTAAGGCCGATATCAAACAGGCCCTGGCTGCCGCCTGAGGGAATCGGTTTCGTTAAAGGACAACCCGGAGCGTCAGTCGGCGCTCCGGGTTTTTAGTATTTACTCTGGAGTATTCGTCCAGGCAGGAACCAGTCTTCCGTCAGCGGTTTTTACAAAGGGCAGCCAACCCAGGCCCATGCGACTGATGTGAATATCTGTCGCCCGGGGCCGGACTTCCTGGGTTTTGAGTTCTTCAAACTGGGCATCGTAGGCGTCTTCCAGCTTATCAACTTCATCCTCAAACTGGTTTTCCAGCAGCCTGGATTTTTCGGTGATCGCGGCAAGCTTTTCTTTGGCCCGATCCACGTCCTGTGATTGTTCTCTGGCGCGTCCTGCCTTGCGTACCGCAGTGCCTACGCTGCGCGCAGAGGTGGCGGAGACCGCCTTTCGGCCCAGCAGGGCGCCCAGGATAGCGGTGCCAAAGGAAATGGCCGTGTCCACCTTGTGGCTTTGTGCCTGGGACGCTTCCCGGTCAATGGCCTGCTCGGCTCTAAGGCGCTGGTCTTGCAGGCGCTGGAATTTCGCTTCGTACTTCTTCTTGAGCTTGGCAACGTTCACGTCCCGTACTTCATTGCCTTTTTGCTGCAATCGCGCACGGAAGTCGCCCTCGCTTTCACCGGAGCGCGAAGTCAGTTTCATGGCTGGACTCTTGAAGATGACCAGGGGCTTTGCATCCCGTAGCCAGCGTCGGAGTTCTTTATCCCATCCCTTGAAGTTGCCCGGTTCAAGTAATGGAGCAGGGCAATTGGTGAATTCGGTGCCGTCCCTGGGTTCCAGGTCCAGGGAGCCCCCCGTAACGGCGGGGAATTCCGCGTTGTCCCAGTCAGGCGAATTTCCTGCCAACTCGGCAACCATCAAGTGTTCACGTTTCTCGTCTATTTGCAGCCTCGCGTTACTGAAGCGGGTTTCGGTGGTGGCCAGTAGTCGTGGCCAGTACACAAGCTGTTCTCCCCGTGCGGGGAGTTTCCCCGGGGGAATGAAATACTGCTCCAGGTCCGGTGGCGTAATCGGTTGCTGTGGCAGGGTTGCCGCTTTGCTCTGGCGCTTGGACAGTGATGAGGGTGTGGTGGCGGCCTCAGGTCGGTTGCTGGTTAAGGACTTGATCTGGTCCCGTGTTAACGGGCCGGCCAGGTAAGACATGACCCACCGGGTCTGGAAAATGATGGGCCGCTTTTCGTGCACGTTGTGTAGCAAGAACCGGCGTTTGCCCAGGCCGGAGAGAGTGCGTTGTAGCGTATCCCTGTCCATGGACGCCCCGGATTCGGCGCCCTGTAGTCCGTCCAGCAGGCGTTGCTGATCTCGCTCGGTTTGCAGTCGGCCAATAAACCATGTGCCGGCATTGGACAGGCCCTTGTAGTCCAGGTCCACCGGGTTCTGGGTGGCCAGTGTCAGGCCGACCCCATAGGCCCTGGCCTGCTTTAGCAGGGTAAGCAGCGGTTGCTTGGATGGCGGGTTGGCCACCGGGGGCATGAATCCGAATATCTCGTCCATGTAGAGAATTGCACGCAGGGACGAGGTGCCGGGCTGGCGACGCATCCAGGCAATTAACTCATTCAGCAGTACCGTGACAAAGAACATCCGTTCCGGATCAGACAAGTGAGCGATGGATAACACCGATACCTTGGGCTTGCCCGCCGGACTGTATAGCAGTCGCTGAATATCCAGGGGTTCGCCTTCCATCCAGGCGCTGAAGCCCGGGGCGGCCAGGAGATTGTTCAAGCGCATGGCCAGCGCGAAGCGGTCCTTGGGTGGGAAGAAGGAATCCAGGGTCATGACGCCGATCTTGTCGAACCCGGGCTGCTGTACCTGGCCTATCAGGTTGGGCAGGTCCAGGCTGCCGCCTGCCTGCCATGCCTGGTCCAGGATATTCGACACCAGGATGTGTTCGCGACTGGTCACCGGATCCACGTCCATGCCGGCCAGGGTAAGAATGCCGGTAGCGGTGGATTGCACCCGCTCACGATACAAATCCGTGTCTTCCATCAACTCTGGAGGAGGCGCTGCCATTTCTCGCAACACGGAAATCGGTATGCCGGAATTACTCCCCGGTGTGTAAATCTCGAAATCCGCGGCTTCACGAAGTTTCTTGATTCGATCAGGTGTCTGTCCCCACTGGGCCAGCCCGTTCTTCCAGGTTTCGGCCATGCCTGCGGCGAAGGTGGCCTTGTCCTTTCCTGACTCCACCACCTGTCTTGGGTCTACCCAGGGCTCAAAATCTGCACCCTTCAGATCCGGGAAGCTCAGCAGCAGGTTACCCATGTCTCCCTTGGGATCGATGGCAATCACTGGCACGTGATCAATGGCAGCTTCCTCAATCAGGCCCACGCCCAGCCCGGTCTTGCCGCTGCCGGTCATGCCTACGATCACGGCGTGAGTTGTCAGATCCTTGGAATCGTAAAGCACCGTTTCCTCGGTCAGCTCGCCGGCCTCCGGATCAACACGTTTTCCCAGGTAGAAGGCGCCCAGTTTTTCAAAGTCTTGCATGACGAATTCCCTTGCATAGTGAGTCGCAGATCTTGAGTCCAAGCATAGCGCACCCTGCCGCGCCATGCGCACCGCGAGCCGGCTGCGTTTCTGCCCTGCCTGGTCTGGTGTGAGACAGACGTTGGTGCCTGGCAACCATCAGGGCAAAAGACGCTGGTTTCACGTGGGGCGAGTATTTCATACCGCCATAGAATTTTTGAGCTACTCTCAGTCCAGGTTGTCGCAACCGGGGGTGGAATCATGTTCGGTCAATTTCGGTTATTGAATTCCCTTTTGTTCCTGGCGGTGGCCATGTCCTGGCCTGCAATGTCCTCGGCGGCTCCAGATCTGGCGATTGAAAAGACCGTTGATAATCCGAACCCGATCGGAGGTGAGCCGGTTGAGTTCACTGTCCGGGTTACCAATGTTGGGGACGAGCCGGCGACTTTTGTCCTGGTGCATGACGAACTGCCTCCCGAACTTGCTATACCCGATGGAATGGCGGCGTTTGTAAGTGTGGGTGATTATGATTTTCCTACCGGTGACTGGACAGTCGGTGCATTGAATCCTGCAGAGACTGCTGTGATGACCATGCCGGCCGCAGTCATCACCGATAATCCACCGGCCTGTATCGTCAATGAAGCGACGACCGCTCTTGCCGAAGATATGAACCCTGATAATGATATGGCGATTGCGGCAATCCGCCAGGCTGGTACCGAGCGCTGTGTGGGCCTGGATTTGAGCTTTGCCATTTCGGCCTCGGATTACACAATTTCCAATCCGGTGTGCAACTCCGAGGATCAATACACCGGGCATGTGAAAGTGACTAATCATGGGCCTGATGCCGCCCGTAACGTAGCCGTGTTTATTGGGCAAACCCCGGAGCTGGGTCCCAACCTGCGGTTTGAAGATGTTGACTGTGATAACGCGCCTGATTCGGTCTGCAATATCAGTGTTATTGATGCGGGAGAAACCATAACCATCGATGTGATCTCTGATATGTACCAGAGCTATTCATCGGAAAGCGTGACTCTTTCTGTTTCTGTCACCACCACCGACCCGGATTATGATGTTTCCAACAACAGTTTCAGTGTGACAGCCACGGTAGGAGGATTTTCGTACTGCTATACAGGGGGCTCAAATCTTTACGATCCTCCGGCCCCCTGGATCGACTCGATTGGACCAGGCTGCTTTATCGCCACGGCGGCCTTTGGCTCTTCCCTGGATCCCCATGTTGAATCGTTAAGGCAGTTCCGTGATCGCTACCTGGTCACTAATCGGGCGGGCCGGGCCTTCGTGCGTTTCTATTATCGATACTCGCCGCCTATTGCCGACTATATTGCGCCGCGCCCCTGGCTGAGGACTTTCACCCGGGTACTACTCGCTCCGCTGCTGTTGGGCGTGAGTTATCCATTGGGCGCGTTGGGCTTCCTCGTGCTTTTGAGTGCAGGAGTCTTTTTTCGCGTGCGCAAACGGTACCAGGCAGGAGAATCGCTGAATTCCGCGGCTATTTAGCCACCCGGCTGATCATAGCCAATGGCTCTCCCTCGCTCACCGGTGGGGTACCCACCACGTAATTGACCACACCGGCAAATGGTGCCCGGATTTCCATCACGGGTTCGCCAAACAGGTTCATGAGTACCCCAAGCAGTGTGCCCTCGGCGACCATGTAGCCATCCCTGACGCTGGCATGGAACACCCCGGTGCTTGATGCCCGGATGACCTGGTAGTCTTCCAGCCAGACCACCCCGGTATTCGGAATCTCGTCCTCGTCGATCATCTTCAGGTGACGCAGCAGGTTCATGACCCCGTCCTGGGCCTTGTCTACCCAGTAGTCATCGTTGGAGCCCATCTGTCCGGTCTCGGTGGTGATCGCTGCTACCCCCCGGGTCAGGCCCGTCATGTCGGTGAACACTGAGGCGGCCGGGTCGGCCAGGCGACCGGGGTCTATCACTATATGGTCCAGGCCGAAGGCCAGTGCCATGCCCTTTATCTTCGCATCCAGTTCGGCATCCCCGGTCACCGGCATATAGATATACGGCCGAAGAATCTCGTTGCCGTCGCCGCCGTGCATATCCACCAGGTAGTCGGCCCGCTCGATGACCTGGGTGGTGATGACGTGGGCGATGCATTCACTGACGGTGCCATCGGTCTTGCCGGGATATACCCGGTTGAGGTTCTTCCCGTCCACAGGGCTGGTGTAGATGGTGCGGCCCAGGAAGGAGGGCGGGTTGGCAACGTGTATCAGGATTACGGTGCCGGACAGGGTCTCGGGGTCCAGTTCCTTGCGTAGTCGCTGCAGGGCGGTGATGGGTGGGTACTCGTATCCGTGGGTGCCGGCAATCAACGCTAGGGTAGGACCGGGGTGGACGCCGTGAATGATCGATACCGGAATCCGGGTGGCTGCATCGACGCCGGCTGGGACCTCCAGATAGCCGGAGACCGTGGTGCCGGGTTGGGCTTCGAGAGCTCCCAGGGTGTAGGTGACGGCAGGGTCCTCTGCCTGGGTCGTGAAGGATACGCCAAGGCACAACAGCGCCAGGAAGATTGCGAAACACCTGTTCATCATGACACCTCGTGCTGACTGTCGGGACGGCAGCGCCATGATACCCACAGAATTAGGGTGACTGTAAGTAGGCTGCGTTTCACGCACCATTTTGTTTGGTGCACGGAGTGCACCCTACGGAATATGGTGACAGTTACCTTAATTGCGTCGGGAATTAAGGTAACTGTCACCTTTATTTTGGGTGG
>Ga0102829_1000609_pt1 | contig 10414 bp, 7 predicted proteins | sample ColrivemetaGS575_FD_84510 | JGI IMG/M metagenome (GOLD analysis project Ga0102829, IMG submission 84510) | Estuarine microbial communities from the Columbia River estuary - Freshwater metaG S.575 | ecosystem: Environmental > Aquatic > Marine > Intertidal zone > Estuary | place: USA: Columbia... | reverse complement strand
TCTTGAGGTCTTCACCAGTTTTGTTTGGGATTTCACCTTCACGCATTGCTTCACCAGCATCAGCCATTTCGGTACGAGCCTCTTCGTCGTAAGCAGCCTTGAGTGCAATCTCTGCAATTTCTGCATCAATTTCTGCTGCTTCTTCAGCCTCGTACTCATCCCAGCCGAGGACTTCACCATCAAGGGAAACATACACATCGTATGACTTTCCATCAAGACCGTCAACTTCAACTGCGTATGCGTCGTGACCTTCAAACATGTCTGCATCAACTGATACGACATCGCCTTCAATGCTCTTGATTGCAAGTTCACCTGCATCAGCAAATGAAATGACTTTTGTTCCGTCAATTTCGGTTACTTCACCAATGACTTCACTGTTGAGCATGTGCCAACCTAGGCACTCGCCTGAAGTTCCATCAAAGAATGCTTCAATTGGCTTGCCGTCTTTGCGCTCAATGTCAACAACGAACATGTCGTTCTTGTCAGCGTATCCAGAATCAAGAACCTTGCCAGAGAACATGTCCATAGCGATGCCTTCAATTTCAAGCAATGATGGCATACCGTCTTCTGAGGCACAACCGCCAGGGCATGATGCACATACTTGGGCAGAGTTAGGAAGAACTTTGCGTTCAAACGCACAAACGAATGCATCGTCATCAATTTCTTCTGACTTGACACCCATAGCAGCAAGGCGAGCCTTGCGAGCCTTCTTGCGCTTTGCGGGCATGCTGTCGGTATCCTCGTCGTCAACCATGTCGGCATCAGCAGTAATTTCTGGAGCGTCGACCATGTCTTCGTCCACCATCTCTGCGATTGGTGTCTTTTTTCCACCCTTGGACTCAAGGTCGGCAGTAACCCATTCGCCATCTTCGATGTCTGTAATAACTTCAGCATCTTCTGATTTTGCTTGAATGGCAGTAGCGCCACACTTGCCGCAAACTTTGTCGCCTGCCTTGTAGCCGCACTCTGCGGTTGGCAAATCTTTTGCACACTTCACTGAACCGTCGGGAAGAAGTTCCACTGTTGGGTTATCTGTCATCTTTAGTGACTCCTTGTAATGCATGGTTGATGTCAGACAACCTTGAGGATTTGAACATCCAGCACATGGCTGCATCCGTTTTTCGGATGAAACAACGCACTGGAATTTGTATGAAATTTTCGGTAAACCGTTACTAGCAGTATAGCCCATATAAGTATCCAGCCTTTAATGGTTAATGCCGTAAGTAAACGATTCCATTGCTTTCGTAAGCGCAGATTTAGCCTCTGAACTTACGAACGCAAACTCTATACCATCCATAACGAGCGAAGCGTCAATATTGTGGTATTCAATAATTGGCTGAATATGTGCCTTAATGGCATCAAGTTCTTCCAAAGGTGCACTAATTACACCACTATTATCGTTCTTGACTTCAACAGTTGGCGCAGCGGCGGTAACGACATCTTCAAGTAGTTTCATCGCTTGACGAAGTTTGTCCATGTTGCGGTTGCTGATAACACGCCCAGCCTTCTGCTCAATGTTTTGGTTGACCGTCTTCTCTAGTGCTGAAAGAGCCATCATGACTCCCATTTCAGGACTTGGAGCAACGGTTGGTATTGGCTTCTTGCCGCAACCGCAATCATCACCCTTGCCGTTAGCCATTAATGGGTGAGCGAACTCTTTACCATCTTCATCGTCTCCGACATGTTCCCAGTTTTCATCTTTGCCGATGTAAGAAACCAATTCTGGCTCTTGGTCAACAAATGTCTTGAGTTCCATGACTGCCTTGGTTTCCCAATCCTCATAACCCATTTTCTGGTAATCGTCATCGTTGTCATCTGCCGACATAAAGCCATCTTCCATGCTCTTGCCTGCGGAACGCAACTTAGACATGCGGTCATTCCACTCACTGTCATTCCACAAAGTGCCGTTCATGCCCTTTTTAATCTTATTGCGGCAGTTTTTCATGCCAGGGTGATGGCATCCTTCATTAGGCCAAAGACCAGTGGTTTCATGATGCAACCAAGCGCAAATATTGTTCAGGGGGTAAAGTTCTGGATGGTCGGCAAGAATTACACGGCAACGACGGAATCCGCCTTCCTTACGCATGATTGGACGCCAGTATCTGAGCAACTTCTCAAGGTTTCCACGGCGAGGTCCGTAACCACGGAGAACATCACCAGTAAAACGCTCTTGTGGGATTGCGTCAAGAGGTGCGGCTTTGAGTTCTTCAACTTTTTCTCCACCGCATGCTCCACCACACTGACAAGAACCTGTTTTAGGTTGAATATCTCGTGGGACTACGGGGTTGTCTTCAATTTCGTCACGATACTGTTCTTCAAATGGTGTTTCGGGCTTATCGTCATCTTCGTCTTGTTCAGGCTTATTGTCTTCTTGTGCGACAGGAAGGTAGACGGTTTCTGGCTTCACACGAACTGCGTCGCCAAACATGAATTCATCACCATCGAAATGGTACGAAACACGCATTGTCATCATTTCGCCATCTTTCATATGGTCGAAAATGGCAATATTCTTGTCGGCACTGCGCATGCGAACGGCTCCGCCGAAACGCGTAGCAATGGCTTTCGGGAGATTTTGTTCGCGTCCAGCCATTGGGTTTACTGCTGGAATGCCACCGTCTTCACCGCGTGGGTAGTCCTCGCCATGACCCTTAACTGCACTGATTTCGTCAGTCTTGATAGAAATGGTGCCAGTTAGTTGGTTTGCGCCATGAAGAACTGGAGAAACTTCGTAAAGTTCTACTTCTTTAAGGACATTTGCTTGACGGCTTTGGTCGTAATCGGCACGGAGGGTTTTGTAACCGATTGACCATTCTTGCTCTTCACCGAAAAATGAAACATCGGCAAATGCTTGACGACCACGCTCTGATTTGAGGTTGAACTGAACTCGGGCGTAAAGACCACCGATGCCAGCACGCTTCATTTTCATTGGAAGGCGTGGGTCGTTTGGTGCAACTTCGTAAATATCAAGAACTTTGCCGATTGGCTCGTTCCAGTTGTGACCCCAAACAACACGAGGCTTGCGGCGCTTGAGGCTTTCAGTAAAAGAACCTGTGGCGCAAATATCGCCTACGGAGTCCTTATTGCCAATGCCAGCAACGAAACATTCAACAATGCCTTGTGCCTCGTCAATATTAATTTGACCAGGAATGGACTTATATAGGGTTTCAGAAAAAAGTGCGGTGTCGCTCATAGTGCTCCAAGGGTTCTTCTATACAATAAACCATAAAGAGCACCCAAAATGGGAACAATTGCTATTTTATCCGACCTTTAAGTAAAGTCCTACGGATAGTTTACTGAAAGTCACCCTACGCGGAGACGGCAACGACAGTTAATTGTCAGTTCAATTGGAGCCAAAGGGTCACCAGGGAACCTAAGACTTGCCCCACCAGTTGCAAAACCTTCATTCAAACCGATGGTCTTTCCCTGAAGAAGAAGATGCGCACTGCGCACCTTTGAGTCCCTACGAGTCATCCATGTCTTGGTTAAATCTGAATCGTTTGCGGCGCTAAGGAAGACTCCAGCATTATGTGCTGTCTGTGCTTCTTGCTCTGCGATTACACGCTTGCGACGACCCATTAAGTTTGCAAAGATTGCAGCCAAAGCGGCACGGAGCATTCCAGCCCTATCTTCATCTTCACTCATAGCCATGACAATCAGCAAGGCAGCAACAATTTCTTCTTTTGTTGTGCCGTTTGCCTTTTTGACACGGTCTGTCTGGTCTTGGATGATGGCATTAAGTTCGTTCTCATCAACTTCAGACGGGATGCCGTTCTTTTGCGACATTAGGCTGACTGCATCAATAGCAACAGACCTCAAAACAGGCATAATGTCTTCTTGGATTTGCTTGTCCCAAGAGTCGATATCAAAGATGGACGAGGCATCAATTCCCTTACCAGCCAAGGCTTTGCGGGCTTTTACGCCTGTTGCTTTCTCAATAACAACACGCTGTTGACGCTCGTAAACACGCTCTAGTGCGCGGTCAAGAATTTCAGTCCATCGGTCACTGTCTTGCTCTGCCTTGGTGTCCCAATCGTCATACTGAGGGATGACTGTCTTGGTTTCCATTTCAAAAGACTCGGCAGAAAGGGTGTTGACTGGAGGTGCAACATTTTCAAGACTTGCAGGCGCTTCAGGAGCGGCTGGCATCTCGGGTGATGTAAGTCCAAGACCAGGAGGACCAGTCGGCAACGCTGCTTCAGCACCTGCTGGAGCAACTGGAGTGTCAACAGGCACTTGCTGTTCAGGCTTGAACGCCTTCTCAGTGTTAGCAATCGGGGTCTGGTTCGGGTTCTGAAGGAGACTGTCTGCAAGTTCAGAATCAACCTTCTTCTTGCCAGTTCCGTCACGATACTCGTTCACGCTGATGAGACCCTGTTGGAACTCGTCCATCAGGTAGCGAGCACGCTCCTGCTTTGCGACGATAAGAATAGGGACTTCAGAAGTATCAAAGTCGATGTAGAACTTCTCGTCAAGGTCATCAAGTCCTCGTGCCAAAGGCTCAAGGTGGGGAAGCATTGTCTCCATCCAGAAAACACGAAGTTCTTCTGAAGCATTACTGAATGTACGACCTGCTGCGTTTCCGATAACTGATTCTGGAACACCAAACGAAGCAAGAATTTCTTCCTTAGTGATTTGACGCATCTGCATATATGCAGCATCACGAGGAGATGCCGAAGTGTCTACGAAGTCAACACCATCGTCTGAAGAGATAACAGTGGTAGCACCTGCGCGACCAATGTTTCCACGGAAACGGTTACGCAGTTCATCTTTATCGTCATCGTCCATTTCGCCACGGACAACGAGCAAACCGCCAGGGCGACCATCGTTAATCAAATAGTTTCTGTTGTACTGCTTGGCAAGGTTTTCAATTTCAATTGCGATGCCAGCAGATTCCATTGGCGTGATTGAGAGATACGGGTCAAGAGGATGTGGGCGACGAATCCAAATAACATCATCAGGCTTTAAAATAATCTTTGTGCCATTTCGCATGTCAACTTCATATCCAGATACGAAAGTCTTGGCATCAGGAATTGGCGCTGTGTGCTGTGGTGGCAAGAGGTGAAGTGCATTGATTGCACCATCACGACCTCGCACCTTTTCAATGAATACACCACGGGTGCTCATCAAGAGTTGTGAAGATAGGCGATAGCGGAAAATAAAGGAGTTTTCCCCCATATTTGACTTGGAGTTCAAAATATCCATCAAGGCATGGTTTTTGCCAGTGATTTTTCCAGTAGGGGAGTTATCTTCCCGTAATACCATCGGTAGACGCGCTTGGTTGCCCGCAATTGCGTCAATGCATCGGAACACCCAAGTTACTTTTTGAAGTCCTTCACGGTACGCACGCTCAATGTCCCACGAATCCTTATAAGGCTTGCCTGCAGCGGCAGAGTTAAATGCCACTGGTGCGCCAGCGTTTAAGATGGACTTAGTTTGTAGCCCATCTTGTGCCGACTTGTTATCGAACGAATTCCACGCCATTATTCACGCCCTAATAGGTATCCATAGATACCTGAACACACACCGAAAATAATCAGTCCTATTGATGGTGATATAATCCAACCACCTATTGTATTAGACAAAACGAATGACAGCATCAATACATGAGCAGCATTTGTACGGTTCCAACGGTTCTTCAAAAAATTAAACATTCCCATCTATCCGTACTCTAGCGCAGTCTTAACCCATAGTACAGTACAAAGGACACTACGAAAGCGTTTATATGCCCGATTGGAACAAGGTTTTAGAATATCTACAACCAAAAGAACCTCCTTTTTGCCCCGAGGAACCTTCTATAACTCAAAAAGTATTTTTGCGCACTTACGCAATTGAAGCATTATTTGGTGGCGCTGCTGGTGGTGGTAAGTCGTCCGCTCTTCTAATGTCAGCGATGCAGTATGTGGATGTGCCTAACTACTCAGCAATTTTATTCAGGCGCACTTACGCCGACTTGGCACTCCCTGGTGCTTTGATGGACAGATTCCGTTCTTGGAGTGCAGGCGTAGACGAGATTCATTGGAACGCAAACAGTTATGTGGCGACATTCCCGTCGGGGGCAAGAATCTCATTTGGGTACTTGAACAATACAAATGACTACCTTCGTTATAAAGGTTCTGAATTTCAGTTCATCGGGATGGACGAAGTTACTGAAATCCGTGAATCGGACTATCGCTACATGTTCTCCCGTTTGCGTCGCCCTGCTTCTGGACCGCTATCTCAGGTACCCCTACGGATGCGTTCAGCCTCAAACCCAGCACCCAATTGGGTTCGCCAGCGTTTTATCGTGGAAGGGCAGTCAACTGGGCGTATTTTTGTACCCTCGAAACTGACTGATAACCCTGGAATTGACGCAGATTCGTACAGGCAAGCACTTCAGGAACTTGACCCTGTAGAACGCCGTCGGCTTGAGGAGGGCGATTGGTGGTCAACTACCCTCGGAAGCCTCTTTGACCGTACCGATTTTGAGATTATCGACCACACAGAGGTGCCTCAGGTCACATCTGCAGCCCGCGCAGTGAGGTTTTGGGACTTAGCAGCCACTGAGCCCCATTCTGGCAATATGAACCCCGACTGGACGGTTGGGACACTGATGCTATTTGACCAAGGAATCGCCTATGTCATGGATGTCCGTAAAATTAGAGCAAAAGGCGACAAAGTAGAGCAACTTATAGCCCAGACTGCCGCCGAAGACGGTCATATGGTCGCCATCAGAGTTGAGCAGGAGCCTGGTTCATCAGGAAAAGCACTCATTGACCAATATGCTCGTTATGTAGTTCCTGGTTACGACCTAATTGGCATCAGAGCATCTGGAGACAAAGTTACCCGTGCCCGACCATTCGCTGCTGCTGCCGCCAACGGCAATGTGCGTCTCGTAAGAGGACCGTGGATTACTGAGTGGTTGGATGAACTTGCTTCGTTCCCTGAAGCATCAGACCATGACGACCAAGTTGACTCCGCTGTCGGTGCTTTTACATTTTTGGCTGGTTTGGGGTTGCCACAACGCCGTCGTGCAAGTATCATCATCTAAGTAAACCTACTATTCAATCTAGAAATGAGTAAATCATGAACGATGATTCCCTGACCTCCCCATCAATTAATGAAGTTGTTGCCAATGTCATGAAAGCACTTCTTGACCTTGACGAGCAACTCGGCGCGTTCGCAGACAGCAACCCGCATCCCGAAGAACTTGGTTCTGTACTTATTGACCTCCACGCCCTCAAGGCAGGGATGACCGATGTCTACGGTACCTTCACGGCAAAAGCGGTAAGCATTTTTAGGAACCAAAACATTGAAGACCTCGCAATGGGCGCAAGTCAGATTGAAGTGAGAACCGCTTCAGACAGAAAGAAGTGGGAACACGGAAAACTTGCTAACGAAGTTTCTCGTAGATTAATTCAATCAGCGGTTGACATGGACACAGGCGAAGTGCTAATGTCCACAGACGAAGTAGTAACGAAACTGCTTGACTATATCCAGCCATCTTACTGGCGGATTAAAGAACTAGCAAAACTAGGAATAAACGCTGACAACTACTGCGAAGTTGGCGATTACAAAACAAATATCATTATTAGAAAGGCAAAATAATGTCACCTACAAAATACCAAAACCTCTACGAGCCATTTGCTTCTGAAGTTGAAAAAACACTAAGCAAGGGCGGAGCAAGACTTACTTACATTCCCGTAAGTGAAGTTATTACTCGTCTCAATAAAGTCCTTGGAATTGATGCATGGTCATTCAATATCCTTTCTTGTGAGCGTGATGCAATTGACCCTGACTACATTGTTGCTCATGTCCGTCTCATGTGGCATGTAGACGCTACTCGTCCAGATAATGCAATTGTCCGTGATGGGTTTGGTGGTCAAAAAATTAAGCGCACAAAGGCTGGCGACATTGTTGACCTTGGCGACGAAATGAAGGGTGCTGTTTCTGATGCACTCAAAAAAGCGGCACAAACACTTGGCGTTGGTCTTTATCTTGCTCGTAGCGAAGAGGCACTAGAGGCTGATGTTGAACCAGTACCTGAAGTAGTTATTTCACCAGAAATTGAAGAACTGTGGGGCAACTTTGTTGGACTCTCAAAGAGTCTTAACGCTAACGGCAAGGGCGACCTCAACACCTTCTGGAAAACCCATGCAGGTGGACGACCAAAACCAACAAAGACTACGGCTACAAAAGAAGACCTTGTTGAATTAATTAACGAGTGTGTGCGCTTGTCATTTGAGGGTGCGACCGTTGTCAGCGAGTGATACACCACTCGTTGCACCGCCATATCTTTCTCCTTCATCTATATCGACATTCCAGCAATGTCCGCTGAAGTATAAATACTCACGCATAGATGGATTGACAGAGCCCCCTACAGAAGCAACCCTGCGAGGAAACTTTGTCCACTCTATTTTGGAGACTCTCTACGGTCTTCCAAGTGAAGAACGGACTATTGAGACCGCTAAGCAACTGGCTAAATCTTTATGGGATGACGAATACCATGACAAGGCATTAGAACTCACTCGTAGTGCTAAAGCCTTACAGATGTTCCGATGGACATCATGGTGGTGTGTGGAAAACCTTTTTGCTATGGAGAACCCAACCGAGTTGAATTTCGATGGTATTGAAACGCAACTTGATGATGCTATTAATGGAGTGACAATCAAGGGCTTCATTGACCGTTGGCATGAAGTTGATGGTGGAATCGTCGTTGGTGATTACAAGACTGGAAAAACTCCTGCGCCTAGATTTAGGGAAGATAAGTTTTTCCAACTATGTCTATATGGATATGTTCTTGAACAGCAACTAGGAAAGCCTGTTGTTGAATTGGAACTTCTCTATATTAAAGATTCCATCAAACTTTCCCACACTGTAAAGCCTGAAGACATGGCTGAAGTAAAAAAAGTCGTAACCGAAGTCAGAGAGCAAATCGATAGTAGATGCGCCTCTGGAGTTTTTGAACCTACACCTAACCGCCTATGCGATTGGTGCGCCTATAAAAGTATCTGCCCAAGTTGGAGTAAATAATGAATGATGACTCATTCGCCCGCATAGTTGCGGAAGAAGTAAAAAATCAAGCAAGCCGTCAGCACAAAGAATATTTGATGCTCCCAGAAAACTGGGTTAGATGGAAACGCGCCGTAACTATTTTGAATGACAATTTGCAAAATCAATTATCATTGATTGCAAGTCAAGAAGAACAAGAACTGGCACGGTATGACGACGGCACCCCCGATAGTCATAAAATGGTCTTGGAACTGCAGGCAAACTTTGCGTTTCGCCGTACCAAGATTGAACGGTTCAAGTTTCATGTGGTAGCCCGTCTTGACGAGATTTCTCGGATGATTGCTATGGGTGGAGAAGAAGTTGAAGAACGATTAAAAACCGTTGACTTCCTCCGTAAGGCAATTGGTGAGCATCGCGCACTTATGGAAGAGTACGACCTTGAGCCAACAGCAATTGATATTGCGCTTTGGGAAAGTCTTGAAGGTAAATGGGCATTTGATGACATTACCGAAGAAAACCTTATTGATGCTTAGTTTGGATTTCTGATGACTAGGCAAAGAATGTTTCTTGACATATCTTGTGTTGATGCTGCCCGTGAACGGATGCGTCATGTTTATGACACTTTTGACACTGTATGTGTGCAGTTTTCTGGCGGAAAAGACTCCACTGCAATTTTGTATCTTGCTAAAGAGATTCATGAAGAACGAGGGCTTGGACCAGTCAAGGTCATCTTCCGCGATGAAGAAATGGTTAGTCCTGTAGTAGTCGATTTCATTATGAAAGTAAGGGACTACGACTGGGTTGACATGGAGTGGTACTGCTTGCCAGTCGGTCAAGAAGTATGGGTTTTGGGTAGGAGAGAGTATTGCTTGCTCTGGTCACCAGAGCGTGCAAAACGAAACATGTTGATTCGTGAAATGCCTTCCTTCGCAATCAAGGCAGAGCATTTCGGCATTGACCCAACACGCCCAATTCCCGAGACGATTGACTTTTACACCATGCAAGGCAAGAAGGGTCGTACCGCTTTTATTACTGGCGTTAGGGCTAACGAATCAATGATTCGCTACCGCTCCTGTGTTCAGAAGTTGCATGAGAACTACATAAATATTCCTTTCCGTATGAAAAAGTCTGTACCTTTGCGCTTTGCAAAAGTTATCTACGACTGGACAACAGACGATGTTCTCAAATTCATTACTGAAGAACACAACGGTGAATATTGTGAGTACTACGACCTCGCCGCAATGACAGGAAGTAACACACGAGTTGGGATTCCACTCCATGCTGTTGCCTCTCGCCGTATCGGTGATGTTGTGGCTACAGAGCCAGAGTTTTACGACCGACTCTACGAGTGCTACCCCCATATTGATGCACAGCGTCGTTGGTGGAAACACTTCAATGTGGAAGGCTTAATTGCCGACTATGTATC
>Ga0102829_1000608_pt1 | contig 10429 bp, 8 predicted proteins | sample ColrivemetaGS575_FD_84510 | JGI IMG/M metagenome (GOLD analysis project Ga0102829, IMG submission 84510) | Estuarine microbial communities from the Columbia River estuary - Freshwater metaG S.575 | ecosystem: Environmental > Aquatic > Marine > Intertidal zone > Estuary | place: USA: Columbia... | reverse complement strand
GTTTTTGCTAATGATAACTGAATGAATAATAAATACATATAGAAGAACCCGAATAAATGAGCTAACTCATTTTCCATTGGATGAAACCAAAAAGTAAAAATTGTTGCTAAAGAAATATAAATTCCATGATATTTCATCACAAATCTTGTACTTTCTTTTGGGAAAGGCATCTTTTTACCAAAGAATAAACCTCTTCTTCTATTTTCAATTATTAAAACTAATATAAGCATAATAATAACACTACCTTGGGAAGACCAAACAGGAGTATCTTGTGCCAATGCATCATACCAAATTATTGTATGAATATAATGTAATATTATAAATCCAAAATTCACCAATAATAGATAAACGTTGTATTTAGATATTTCACCTTTACTCTGATAATTCTTTTTAAGCTTAGTCATAAAATACCCAACTGTAGCAAAATGAAGAACAAAAAATCCCCAAGCTGTTATTCTAGCTGCAGTGTCAGGTACTTGAAACTTCCATTCATACACATCTCCCGCTTCCGGATTAAGTGCACCTACATAATTATCAATGCTGTTTGGTATAATAATAATCGCTAAAGTAGATAAAACTGCAATAATTATTGATATTAAAAATATACGATTAGTTTTAGACATAGTATCACTCCCTTACATGAAATTATATAGCTATTTTCAGTGTTTTGCAAACAAGAATCTATCTGAAAACCCTTTTAATTATAAATATTTACATTTATGAGTGTATTTGTTTTATAAAGATGATGTTTTTGGTAATATGGAGGCGAGGTGATATATATGCAACATAGTAAAGTAGTAGTTGTAGGAACTGGATTCGTTGGAATGAGTTATGCTTATGCATTAGTCAACCAAGGAGCAGTTGAAGATTTAGTATTAATTGATATTGATCATAAAAAAGCCGAAGGTGAAGCTATGGATTTAAATCATGGACTTGTTTTTGGACCTAGAAAAATGAATATAAGTGCAGGGAAATATAGTGATTGTAAAAATGCAGGGTTAGTAGTAATTACTGCTGGTGTTAACCAAAAAGATGGTGAAACTAGAATTGAATTACTAAATAGAAATGCAAAAATAGTAAAAAGTGTAGTTAATGATGTTATGAAATCTGGATTTGATGGTATTTTACTTGTAGCGTCAAACCCTGTCGATATTTTAGCATATGTAGCTTGGAAAGAATCAGGATTACCAAGTAATAGGGTTATCGGAAGTGGTACATCATTGGATACAGCTAGATTAAGATATGAGATATCAAGCTATGTTAATATTGATGTCCGCAATGTTCATGCTTATATACTTGGAGAACATGGTGATAGCGAATTTGTTTGCTGGTCTCATGCTAATATTGGTGCTAAACCAATAAAAGATGTAATAAAATCTATGGACGAAATAGAATTTGAAGACTTAGATAAAATCTATGTATCTGTTAGAGATGCAGCTTATGAAATCATTAAGAGAAAACGAGCAACTTATTATGGAGTTGGTATGGCTTTAGTTCGAATTACAAAAGCAATATTTAACAATGAAAACAGAATAATGCCAATTTCAGTACTTAATAATGGTGTCTATGACTGTGAAAAAGATGTTTATATTGGTTTGCCAGCTGTTCTAAATAGAGATGGTGTTCACCATCCAGTTAAATTAGAGTTGAGCTTAGATGAACTAGTAAAGCTTAATAAATCAGCAGATATTTTAAGAAAAAATTTAAACTTAATAGGATATTAAAAAAAGAGCGAATTCGCTCTTTTTTTTAATACATATATTCAAATCCTGCTAAATTATCAGTACCACTGCAAATTAGTTTTGATTTTTTATATAATTTTACAACAACATTAGAATTAATACTTTCAAATACTTCAAGAATCATTTCCCCACCATCAACTGGTCCAACTAGTATAATGGGATTTTTAGTTGTCGCTTCAATCAACAACTTATATCTACCTTTTCTGATGATTATTTCTACTTTTTCATCAGTTTTTTTATTGATTTTTATTCTTGAAAGATTAAAACTACCAAATCGATATTCTTTTCCCTCTGAATGCAAAACTGCAAAAAATCCTTTTCGATATTTACCTAACAATGGAATATAACCAACACTAAATGATAGTTTTAGATTACTATTAAAATGATTACCTTGAATCCAAATCCATTTTTTAGGGAATTTATAACCATAAGTCTTTTCCATATAAATATTACCAATACTCTTGTTAATAACATCCTTTATTTGGATAGATCCTTTATATTTACCATCAATTATATTTACCTCTTGAAAGCAAACAAGTGGGAATAATTTTAAATAGCTCATTGCACTGTCAAACCCAAGATACTTTTTAATTGGAACTTGTTTTTCAAAAACAACATCAATTTTATAGTTATCAACATCTAGTTTTAAATTTGATGGTGATAATGAATTGTCACCAATTAAAACTTCATTTGAAAATGAAAATTCTCTAATATCAAACCTAAAATACTTGTTTGTTAATTCAACACCATCATAAACTTGAATAAATGCATGAGGATCCAACTCGTTTTTTGTCAATGCAAAAATAACTGCAATGTTTATATTATTCTCAATATCAACAAGTCTTGTATACCATCCTTCAAAGTAATCTTTTTTTCTTCTGTTTTGGTATGTAAATGATTTCATGTTCTCACCTCTTATCTATATTAAAATGAAATATTATCCATTTCTGGGAAAAATTTAGTTCCTTTATTAAGTTTTAATATCTCTTCCATATCTGTTTCCTCTAAAATAAAATCAAACACATCAAAATTAGACATTATTCGAGATGGAGTAATACTTTTAGGAATTGCTACTACCCCTCTTTGAACAAACCATCTTAGTACTATTTGAGGAACTGTCTTGTTATGTTTCTTTGCTAATTTATTTAGAACTTCATTTTGTAGCATTTCAGCAATTTTTGTACTCATAAATGGTGCATATGCTTCTAAAACAATACCGTTTTGCTCGCAGAATTCTTGTAGAAAATGATTTTGAAGAGCAACATGTGTTTCAACTTGATTAACTGTTGGAACAACTGTTGCATGTTCTAATAAATGCATAATGTGGTGAACATTATAATTACTAACACCTATAGCTTTTATTAATCCATCTTCATATAACTTTTCTAAAGCCTTATAAGTATTCAATGATTTCTCATATGATTTGAACCAATGAATTAAATACAAATCAACATACTCAAGATCTAATCTTTTAAGTGAATCTTTAAAAGCAGTCAATGTACTTTCGTATCCTTGATCTGTATTCCAAAGCTTTGTTGTAATAAATAAGTCCTCTCGATTTAAACCTGAGTCTTTTATCGCTCTACCTATTTGCTCTTCGTTACCATATATTGATGCGGTATCAATATGAGTATATCCAGCTTTTAATGCTGCTAAAGTTGCATTATAAGCATCATCACCTTTACTTCTAAATGTTCCTAATCCGATAATTGGTATTTTAGTTCCGTTATTTAATTTAATATGTTCCATATAGTCTCCTTTTCTATCTAACGTTGATATTACAACGTCTTAGTAATTTTTATGTATTTCAATATTCTTTAAAAATTATGAATTACTAATTACTTTTACATTTTTTTTAACACAAATTAAATACTTTTGATTGCTGTACATCCCATTGACATGGCAATAGTAATATTAAAGCCTCCAATTGGTCCGTGAATATCAGTTACTTCTCCAGCAAAATATAGTCCCTTAATTAGTTTTGATTCCATGGTTTTAGGATTGATTTCATCTGTAGTAACTCCTCCACCATTAACATATGATCGTTCTTTTTCCTCCACACGGTCAATTTTAATTGCGAAGTGTTTCAATGTATTTATAATGATAATAATTTGCTTTTTATTTAACTCTTGTATTTTGATATTTTCAATTTTTAAATATTTCATTAAAAACCTTGCAAGTCTTTTAATAAGAATTGATTCCAATAACTTCTGGATCATTAAATTTTTACTGGTGCTGAAAAGCATTTTTAACTCTTCCTCTGTTTTTTGTGTTAAAGATAACTCAATAACGTTATTCCCTGTTTTCATTGAGTGGTAAATAAACTCTGAAGCTGTTTGTATAACTGGTCCACCTAGACCAAAATGTGTAAATATAAAATCTCCATGATATTTTTGTTTTTCTCCTCTAATTTTTAATGTTGAATTTGAGATAGAAATTCCTTGGAGAAATTCTTTTTGAGAACTAATAAATCCAGAGTGTACATTAGTCTCTGCAGGGTAGAAAGGGATAACATTGTGCCCAAGTAATTCTGCAAATAATGCTCCATCACCTGTACTCCCAGTTTGCGGATAACTTTTAGATCCTGTTGATATTAATACGTTCTTTGATGTATAAACAGAGTTTTTACACCTAATTGTAAATGTTTCATTTTTAGTTATACTCACAACTTTATTATCAAGTTTAATACAGTCTTTAGGTATTTCACTTGTCATTGCGTTTAGAATATCTCTACTTTTTGAGCTCTTTGGAAAATACTTAATATCATTTTCTAGGACTAATTCAACACCTTTTGATTTTAGAAAAGCTATTACTTCATTAGTTCCAAAGTTTTTTAGTGTACTATATAAAAACCTCTTATTTTTAATCAATAATTTATCTATAAATTCTCTAACATCGTACCTATTAGTTACATTACATCTGCTACCACCCGTAATAAGTAGTTTTTTACCTAATGTATTATTTGAGTCTATTATCAAGTATCTTAGATTTCTTTGTTGTGCAACATTAGCAGCCATTAAGCCTGCAGGCCCACCACCAATAATTATTAAATCATATATCTTACTCATGTCACACCTCCATATCTCTCTATAAATATAATACTACATATCTTGGTTTTTTCATTCATTATTACAATAAAAAAGACTGTTGCCAGCCTTTTAAATTACAATTATGCTTTTACCTTTTTCTTTTGCTTCGTAAAGTTTCTCATCTGCTTGTTCATAATAATCTGAAAGTCTTCTCTTTATGTCAGTAACACGGATTTCAGATACTCCAGCACTAAAGGAAATATTTACTACTTTACCATAATCAAAATCAATTATGATTTGATTAATTTGTTTTAGAACTAATACTAGGTCTTCGGTACTTCTTCCCTTTGTTAGAATGCAAAACTCATCTCCACCAACTCTATAAATATTACTGCTTTCTCCAAGTTCTTTTTTAAATATCTCTGAAATACTTAGAAGAACTTGATCTCCAAATTGATGACCATATTTATCATTTGCCTCTTTAAAATTATCTAAATCAATCATAACTAAATGAGATACATTTCCTTCTTTAACAAAAGGAATTACTTTGTCTTGGAAATCGTTAACAAGTAATCTTCTATTTCCTAGTTTGGTAAGTACATCTTCAAGAGTTAATGCCTTCAATGTTTTTTCAGTTTGAATTTTTTCAGTTACATCTTTAATAATATATAAATCGCACTCTTCTCCGTGATAATTAATCTCTTCAACATTATATTTAATATTATATGTATCAATATTTCCATAGATTGTATAAAATCCGTCTTCTTCAACTAATAGATCATTAAAGTTTAAGGTCTCAATTTCCAAGCCATGTAATAGGGTTTTACGTCCATACTCGTTTATGAATTGGATTTCCCCACTTAAATTTGTAATAATGATTGAATCTGTAGTAATATCTGCAAATCTTTTATACAAAATCTCTTCTTCATCAAAAATCGATAATGAAAGATTAATATTTGTTGATACAAGTTTATATAATAAGTATCCTAAAATTACTAAAACCATATATATAGGTACTTTTATTAATATTGTATTATTATAGTTTTCAACACGAAATTCCTCAATCAACTCATCATAAATACCTTTCTCAACTGATGATGAAATAACTAAATCCCATTCCTCGAGATATTTTATATATGCAATTTTATTTACAGCTTTATCTTGTGAATAATCAACATATTCGAAATATCCAGAACTTCTTTCAATACCGTAATTAGATAAATCCTCTAAAAATTCAAGTTTATCAGAAGTAGGTATGTTTTCTACATTCAGGCTAATTATAGAGGGCTCGTTATAATACAATACAACACCTGAACCAGTTGCAATAAACATATCCTTATCAGTTTCGTTATAATAGTTGCTATAATTATCTATAAGTTCACTCAATGCTAATTCATTATAGTTTTCATATTGTACTTTTATTCCAATAATATATCCTGTATTTTCATCTAGAACTGCGTAGGTGAAATTCCTTAAAATTTTATCATCAACTTCAATATAGAAATCACTTTGCCCAGAACCATTTAGCCCAACTTCATTTATAATCTCTTGAATATAAAACCTATTAAAATAGTCTTTTTCATTTGATATATCTGTGTTTGTAAATTCATCATGATCACATGAATATAGCTCAATTCCTGTATTTGTAATGACATAATAACAATGCTTTGATTCAAGCTTATTATAATCCTGAACAGTTTCCAATAACAACGATTGTCTTACTTCTATTGTTTCGGATGCATTATTTGAATTTAAAGCGTTAATAGTGAACAATAAAGGCTCTAAATCTCCTATAATATGTTCTGATAACTCATCGTTAACATTATTAATGCTGCTTTCTATTTCCCTAACTCTTAAATCAACTTCTTCAAAAATATCTTCTTTTATGCGTGTATTTAATTCATATCTAAAAGTGTCAACATTATTATCAAAGACAATTGCTTCTTTGACAATATCTTGAACGATTATAGCTAACATAAACAAAATTGATATGTACAATACATATTTCCAATTTTTTCTAATTCTTACTTTATGGTCCATAAATTCACCTCTAGATACCTAAATCTATTACTCTTGATACTGTAGTTTGTACAAATTAAAATAATGCCCGCGTTTTTTAAGTAATTCTTGGTGCGATCCTTCTTCGAGTATCTCACCTTTGTGAAGAACTATTATTTTATTTACATGTTGAATCGTTGACAATCTATGTGCAACTACTAGCATTGTACCAATACTCATCATCTTCTTCAATGATTCTTGAATTAATTGTTCAGTTTCGGTGTCAATGTTACTTGTAGCTTCATCTAATATCATGATATTTGGATTATGAACAATGGTTCTTGCAAATGACAATAATTGTCTTTGCCCAGAACTGAAATTATTTCCACGTTCTCTTACTTCAGTTTGATATTTATTTTCTAATTTTTCGATAAAGTGATTGGCATTAACGTACTCACATGCTTTTATCATTTCTTCATCGGTTATGTTTTCGTTACGTAATGTAATATTCGATCTTATCGTCCCACTAAACATAAATACATCTTGAAGCATTTGTCCAATATTATGTCTAAGGTTATCTTTCTTAATATCTCTAATGTCAATTCCATCAATCAAAATTTGACCTTTTTGGATATCGAAATTACGAGTTATTAAAGCTAATATTGTTATTTACCCTGCCCCAGTTGCGCCAACAAAAGCAACAGATTCTTTTGCTTGAACCTTGAATGAAACATCTTTAAGAATCCATTCTCCTTCAATATAAGCAAACCAAACATTTCTAAACTCTATTTCACCTTTTAAACTACCAACTTCAATTGCGTCTTCTTTATCAATAATCTCTGGTTTTGCATCCATTATATCAAATATTCTTTCACTTGATGCGAATGCAGATTGCAAGATATTAAATTGCTCAGCAAGTTGTTGTATAGGCTCAAAAAATCTACCTACATAGTTTTGGAATGCTATCAAAATACCAATTGTGATCGTTCCTTCTAAAACCCCAACTCCTCCAAAATATAGTACTATAACAGTAGTTACCATAAATAGAAAATACATTGTAGGTCTATAAATTGCAAATGTTAAAATTTGACGATAATATGAATGCTTAAGAACTCTATTTCTATTCTCAAATTCCTCAAATTTTGCATCTTCTTGATTAAATATTTGAATAATTTTCATACCTGATAAATGCTCAGCTAAAAATGCATTTACACGAGATAAGTTACCTCGTACTTTTCGATATGCTTTTCTCGAATACCTTCTAAATACAAATGAAAATATTATTATAAATGGCACTACTATTAATATCATTAGTGTTATTTTCACATTTAGTAAAAACATTGCAATAACAATACCAATAACCATTAGTAAGTTTTTAAATACATTAACTATAACACTTGTATACATCTCATTAAGTGTATTTGTATCATTTGTTACTCTCGTAACTAAAGACCCAGTTGGTCTTTTATTTAAATAATCTATATCATGGTATTCAAGATGCGTAAAGATATCTTTTCTTATATTAAAAATTACATCTTGCCCTGTAATTTGTAAAATTATCGTCTGATAATAGTTAAAGATTGCGCCTAATACAATTACTGTTAAAAACAGTGTTAAATAATTAGTAAGTTCTGAAAACTCAAAACCCTTCTCAGAAATAACATCAATACTTGAACCAAGTAAAAACGGTTCTAAAAGCGCCATTCCAACCTGAACTATCATTAATAAAAATACAAATACAAATCTAAGAGAGAACGGTTTTGCATACTTTAATAACCTTTTGATTATCTCTCCATCTTTCATAATGTTTAGGCGTTTATCAATATTTTCATCTATCATGATAACACCTCAATTTCATCTTCTAATAATTGTCTTTCAACCATTTCTTTGTAAAACTCAGAGCGAGATAATAGTTCAGAATGTGACCCTACATCTAAGATTGTTCCATCATCAATTAGAATTATTTTATCCGAATCTTTTAATGTGCTAATTCGATGGGCAATAATGATAGTTGTTTTACCTTTTCTAATATCTTTTAAATTCCTTAAAATTGTTTCTTCAGTTTTAGTATCTACTGCTGATACACTATCATCTAGAATTAGAATTGGTGGGTTTTTAATCAGTGCTCTAGCAATACTCAATCTTTGCCTTTGCCCCCCACTTAAAGTAACTCCTCTTTCACCAATAACAGTTTCATAACCTTCGCTAAATTCTACAATATTATCATGAACATCACTAAGTATCGCTGCATTCTTAATTTCATCAATTGTTACATCTTCATTGTTTAACCCAAGTGAAACATTCTTTTCAATTGTGTCTGAGAATAAGAATCCATCTTGAGGTACATATCCTATACTCTCTCTAACTGTTCTAATTGGCAATTTCATAATATCATTCCCATCAATAAACAATTGATTTTCATCAATATTATATATTCTTAATAAAAGATCCAGAACACTTGTTTTACCACTACCTGTTCGACCTAGCACACCGACAGTTTCGCCTTGTTTAATATCAAAACTGATATTCTTAAGTACATCTTCCTTACTGTCAGGATATCTAAAGTTAAGATTCTTAAATGTAATATTTCCTTTAATTTCTTCAATCTCAATTAAATCATCACCATCTTTTATTTCGATAACTTCATTTAAAATTGAATCAATTCTAATCAACGATGTCTTTCCTCTATTATAAACATTAATAATCATAGCAAGTGCCATCATTGGCCATATAAGAGAGCTAAATAGCATAATGAACTCAACTAAATCTCCAACTGTAAATTGTTGTTCAATTGGTAAATTAGATGTTTTATTCACTAAACTTCCACCATAAGTTAAGATAATAACAAATATTGTACTTACAACCATTCTAATAAATATTTGCAGCTTAACCTGAATTTTTACATAATCAACATTTTTATCTTTTGCATTTTTATTACTTTTTAGAAACTCTTGTATTTCACGGTTTTCACGAACAAACGCTTTAATTACTGAAATACCAGATAAATTTTCATTTGTAAAATCGCTTAAATCTTCAAACGCTTTTTGAGCAGCCTTAAATTTCTTTCTCATTTTATTACCAATCAATGCCCCAGCAAAGGCAATAATTATCAAAGGAATTCCAGCCAACAAAGTTAATCTTAAATCTAAATTAGCCATATGATAAAATGCTAATCCCCCTAAGAAAACTGCATCAACAAACATAATCATCCCTGGACCTACAGCTCTTCTTACAGCTTCAAGATCATTTGTGAAATAAGCCATTAATCCGCCAGTTTTGTTTTCAGAGTAATATCTATTTGATAGTTTTTCACAATGACTAAACATCTCATTACGTATCCCATAATCTACTCTTCTACTTGCTCCAAATATTGTCATTCTCCATAAAAATCTACCTACAATAATGATTGATACATATATAAGAATCGTCGTTATTATTTCAAGTATTCCACTTTCAGTAATCGTTCCAAAATTAACTCCATCAATAATTTTTCTTGTTAATCCAGGAATCTCTAACTGAATATAATCAATTATTATTAATGCAATTATTCCAGGAATAAATAGATAAGCATACATTAAATAATATTTATTTACTGTTTTTCCAAAAATCATAACTCATCCACCCCCAGTTTATCAAATATTTTTGCCATTGAATCAATTT
>Ga0102829_1000602_pt1 | contig 10474 bp, 8 predicted proteins | sample ColrivemetaGS575_FD_84510 | JGI IMG/M metagenome (GOLD analysis project Ga0102829, IMG submission 84510) | Estuarine microbial communities from the Columbia River estuary - Freshwater metaG S.575 | ecosystem: Environmental > Aquatic > Marine > Intertidal zone > Estuary | place: USA: Columbia... | reverse complement strand
ATGTCTTGGACAATTAAATGGAGATTATAGTTTTGTGATAATGGAAAATACATCAAGTTTTATTTTGAAGGATATTAATATTTTTGTTGCAAGAGATTGTTTTGGTACAAAACCAATGTATATGGTAAAATATGTTCCTACAAAACCAGACAGTAATAAAAATGATATGTTTTACATGTTTGTTAGTGAAATTAAGGGTATTCCATTGCATATATTAAATGATTCTGAATATATTATAACAGAGGTTCCTCCTGGGACGTTTTGGTCATATCAAAATTCTATAATTAATAAATCAACAGAAGATTTCGTACAATTTTATGATTTTAACATGTATAAAACTTTAGATAATTGTACTATAAACACGGCTGATCCAGAGACTATATCAAAATTATATAGTAATATAAATAGTACTGTTAAAACTAGTATTATAGATAGATATGAATTATCTGAACAAAATATTGGTGTATTGTTATCTGGTGGATTTGATAGTTGTATTATATTAAGTATTTTGGTAAATTATCTTGTAAGCAAATACAATTACAGTAAACCACTGGAAGTTTTTACTATTGGAGATCCAGATAATTCTGACGTAATAAATGCAAGTTTTCATGTAGAATATTTAGAAGAGCATTATGGTATAGATATTCATCATCATATAGTACAAATTAATGATATGAATTTGGTAAAAACAGAGATTACAAATGTAATTTTACAATTAGAAACATATGATAGTGTCACAGTTCAAAAAGCAATACCAATGTCATTTTTATTAAAGTATATTAAACAATATACTGATGTAAAAGTTTTGTTGAGTGGTGAAGGATTAGATGAGTTATGTGGTTATTATGAATTATTTGGATTATCAGATATTGATTTTCAAACACAAAGTGTTCGTTTATTAGAAAATTTGAATAAATATGATTTATTAAGAGCAGATAAATTAGCTGGATCGTATGGATTAGAGATAAGACATCCCTTTTTAGATTTGAAATTTGTGGAATATATTTTATCAATCCATCCTATGTTAAAAAGGCCTCAAATGTCTGGGTATTCGGAAAATCCAGTTGAAAAGTATATTATTAGAATGGCATTTGATACTGATAGTTCAATACATATAGACAAACGAATATTATGGGGTCATCGTCAAGACGTTAGATATAGTTTTAATAGCATAGTAGAATATCTACAAGAATTTTTTAATGAAATGTATACAGATTTAGATTTTTCTGGATATGTAGATAGATTAAATATAAGTCCAGAATTTTCAAATTTAATACCTGACACAAAAGAAGAAATGCATTACAAGAAAATATTTGATACTTATTATCCATGTACATCAAATGTATTGCAATTATATTGGAATCTTTTGTGGAAAAATGACAAATAAATACAATTTAGTTAATTATTAATTTAGTAAACTTTTTTTACAAAATAATAGTAGTAAAACATGGAAATTATTATATCATCTTGTCTAGTTATAGTTATCTTCGTTCTTTATATATTAATTCCAGGTACACAATTTCCAGAACTCGGAAAAATAATATTACAAAGCTATGGAGAATTAGAGAAAGGTGGAGAACAAGAAAAGGGGGGGAACAAGAGAAAAAATTAGAGAAAGGAGGAGAAGAGAAAAAGGGGGAACAAGAAAAATATGATAAAAAATTAGATAAAAAGAACGAAAATGATCCAAATATTATAAAAATACAAATTTCAGATTTGAAAACAAAAGTTTTTGAGTTAGAAAACGAAAGGGGAAAATTACAAGTTTTATTAAGTGATAAAGAAGAGCAAAATAAATTATTAGGTAAAAATATATTAGGTAAATTTACTAATGGAGAACTTGTTGATAATGAGGGAAGATGTGTATATATTGCAGATTCTACAAAAGGAGATTTAACATTCTTACAAGTAAAAAATACAACAAAATGCAACCCTATATTTTCATATGAACCAAATTATAAACAAATAAGTGTCAAAGTAGGTACATCTACAAAATGTATAGATGCTTTCAATGAAAATGAAATAGTTCTAAACGATTGTATAAAAAATTCACAAAAACAAAAATTCGATTACTATCCATTGTTTAATGGAAAATTTAAGTCACAATTGTATTCAAAATGTTTATCGTATAATAAAGAAAGTAATATACTACAACTTAAACAATGTGATGTTGATGAAAGCATTGTTGCAAAAGATTCCGATAAATATTTATATTTGGAAAATGTATAAACGTTTAAAAATGCGTGTTTTTATATTTGTTAATATATAAATGGATAAATTAACAGATATACTTACTACTTTTTTTGTAAATTCTAAACCTGGTCTAAAAAAATCAAAAGTTTCTAAAAGTTCATCAGAAAGTTCATCAGAAAGTTCATCAGAAAGTTCATCAGAAAGTTCATCTAAAAGTTCATCAGAAAGTTCATCAGAAAGTTCATCTAAAAGTTCAGATAGTACAACGCAAAAACCTGAAGAAAAATACGAAGAAAAACCTGAAGAAAAACACGAAGAAAAATACGAAGAAAAACCTAAAGAAAAACAAACAGATATATATAGCGATTTGAGTTCGTTGAATGAAAATATTAAACAAGAAGGAGAGTCACAAGAACAAGTATCACAAGAACAAGTATCACAAGAACAAGAACAAGTATCACAAGAACAAGTACAAGAACAAGAACAAGAACAAGAAGAAATTCAAGATGAAAGTAATATTGGTTTAAAAAAATATATATTAAAGCCTAGTCAATTTTATAAAAAGAATATTAGTATTGTTACAGATGGTATTGAAAGTGGTATTGATATTTTAAGTGATTTATTGTATAAATTAAGTTTAATTAGGGATGTTGATAAAATTTATGATAATACTATACATATTGTGTCAGATATAGATAACAAAAAGTTATATAAACAAATGTTGTTGGATAATCCTTATTTATATTTTACTGATTTTGATGTGAAACATGTATTAACTAAAAAGAATATAACAGAATCAATATCAGATAAAAGATCTATTTATATATTTGATAATATTATGGTAAATAAATATAAAGATTTAGTTAATTCTATGATTGATAAAAACGTTCACGTTTTAGTATTAAGTAATCACGAAGATAAAACTGGTTTTGATACACATTCTTATTTAGGGGTAGAAAAGATTTTATTATATAAACCAAATAAACTAAAAATGATACATAAGAAATTTTATAGATATTATGTTAAACCATTGTCACTTTTTACAGATTTCGAGAGTTATTATATTACGGTAAATGATGAAAACTTGGATCTAAAGTATATTATAATTAAAGATGATGAATTAAGGTATAATTAATGGAGTTATTTATATTAATTAATAGATTTATATTAATTAACAGAGTTATTTATTACATATCTGCCCATGAAATAGGTTCTTTTGGTGATAAATTTTCAAAGTTTATTGTAGTGTCATTATGTAATTTCTTATTGAAAGAGACTTTTAAAATACCATTTTCTAGATTTAAATTATTGTCAAATTGTTCTACGGTTCCTGGTAGTTTAATTCGTCTTGTAAAATCATTGAATTTAGATTCTTTGTAAACAATACGATCAGTTTCTAATAAATCATCTGGGATTTTAGTACCAGAAATTAAAACAATTTGATCTTCTTTAATTTTTACAGAGATAGATGATTTATCAATACCTGGTAATTCAATTCTTACTAAATAACAATAATCTCTTTCAACTAAATCTACCTTTGGACTATGGATTCGTCTTTGAAGGTTTTTAATTTCTTGTTCTTGACGGGAAATATTTGTAGTATTTTTAGAATGATTGTATTGCACTTTTTTAAAGCCGTCGTTTTCTTGAAAGGACATTGTAACTACTATTAATACTATATTTACACTTTTACTTTTAAATCAATTTTTTTATAAATATTAGATGTTTAAAAATTTAACAGAATCTCCATCTGTTTCCACAATTATGACAATAACAAAACTTTGTCGTCGGTTCATCTGCACTTCTAGTCTGACGTTCATTGTATTCTGTTTTATAACTTTTACATTTTCCACACTTGAATAACCCATCTGGTTGTTCCAGTTTTACAGGAGCATCGTTGTTAATATTTGGACAATGCATTTTCATTAAAGCCTTGTATTTTTCAGGAAATAGTTTATCTGGAGTAAAAAAACACAGTTCAAATTCGTTAAACTCTTTTTGTAATAATCTTTCTAATAAACCAGTATTTTGAATATTGCCATTAGGATTTAAATTATTATATATAATAACACACTTGTTTATATAAATATTGTTAAATACATTATTCCAAGTTTCACGTGGTGATCTTTTAAAATGTAAACTTAATGCTCTATTAAATATACCACGTTCTATATTTAGAGCTATTTTTTGAATATCTTCATCTGTATAGTGATAATCTTTCTTATCTACATTTGATAAGAGTAAATTTGAAAATTTTTCGTATACCTTTTTTCTTTGAGGATGGTTAGGTATAGCTTTTTCTAATAACATATGTTAGTTTATTATATTTATATAAAAATTTCAACTTTTTTATTTCTATATATATAGTATATAATGTCCAGATTGGCATCACCATCTTTTTCAATTTCTGATATACCTAGCATTCCAACATCAGATGATCTTGGAAAATACGTTAATGAAAATATAGAAGAATTGTCATTTGATGATATATCATCTGAAAGATCTTACGGATCATCTCACTCTTCTTATTTCAAAAAAAGTCCAATTAAATCACCAAAAGCTAAATCACCAAAAGCTAAATCACCAAAAGATAAATCACCAAAAGCTAAATCGCCCAAACCTAAAAGGGCTAAAGCTAAAAGGGCTAAAGCTAAATCACCAAAAGCTAAATCACCAAAAGCTAAAAGGGCTAAAGCAAAGAGTAAACGTAAATCTGTTAAACGTAAAACAAAGAGTAAACGTAAATCTGTTAAACGTAAATCGGTTAAACGTAAAACAAAGAGTAAACGTAAATCTGTTAAACGTAAATCGGTTAAACGTAAAACAAAGAGTAAACGTAAATCTGTTAAACGTAAATCTGTTAAACGTAAAACAAAGAGTAAACGTAAATCTGTTAAACCTAAAAGGGCTAAGACAAAGAGTAAACGTAAATCTGTTAAGAGTAAATCTGTTAAACCTAAAAGGGCTAAGACAAAGAGTAAACGTAAATCAGTTAAGAGTAAGACAAAAAGTAAACGTAAATCTGTTAAACGTAAATCAGTTAAACCTAAAAGGGCTAAGACAAAGAGTAAGACAAAAAGTAAACGTAAATCACCTAAAAGGGCTAAAACAAAGAGTAAGCGTAAATCGGTTAAGAGTAAATCGGTTAAACGTAAATCGGTTAAACCTAAAAGGGCTAAAACAAAGAGTAAACGTAAATCGGTTAAACCTAAAAGGGCTAAAACAAAGAGTAAACGTAAATCGGTTAAGCGTAAATCTAAAAGTAAATCTGTTAAGCGTAAATCTAAAAGTAAATTAGTTAAGCGTAAATCTAAAAAGACAAAAAGCAAGCGTAAATCTAAAAAGACAAAAACTAAAAGTAAGCGTAAATCTAAAAAATCAAAAAGTAAGCGAATGTAAAAATTGTTTTAATATATAATAAAAAGTTTTATTACAGAAAAATATATTAAAACAAAAAATTATTTTATTTTGGTATAATATAATAAATATGGATTACGTTAAACTATTCGATGATACTTTAAATGAGAGATTATCTCAACTTGTTCGCAAACCGACCTTAGTTCGTGGTATTGTTCACTTATTATTGATTCTTTATTCGGCACGATTAGCACCAACTTTACCAAGACAAGTTATGTTATTGTTTGAAAATCAATATTTTAAATTATTTATATTTTCATTGATTTTGTGGACTGCCCAATTTAGTCCTTCAACTTCTATCTTGATTGCAATTGCCTTCATGGTTACTGTTAATTACTCTAATCAAAGACCTTTGTGGGAAATGCTTGAAAATATAGAAGAAGAAGCCAATGCGGAATCTGCACCAGAAGCTCCTACTAAAGAAATGGCAGTTGAAGCCACTGCTGCAGTTGTTAATGCCCAAGTAGAAAACACACCAGTTGTTACAGGAGTTTCTCAAAAAGAAGAAACAATTGTTGTTCAACCAAAAATTGTAGATACACCACAAGGACCAGTTGTTGTTAATCCAACAATTGTTATTGCCCCTGTTGTAGTCGAAACTCCATCTGGAGAAAAGATGATTATCAAGCCTGATGTATCTAATGTAAAGGTAGATGAAAAAGCTGCTGCAGCTGTAATGGCTGGTAACGCTGCTCCTGCTCCAGTTCCAGTTGCTGAGCAAATTCCAGTTGCTGTTCCTGAGTTTGTATTTGTTCCTGCTCCTGAGTCAGCTCCTGCTCCTGCTCCTGCCCCTGCCCCTGCTCCTGCTGAGCCAAAAGAACAACGATCTGAACCTGCAGGATGTTATCCAATTAGACGTTATGATATGCAAAAAGTATCACCTCAGTCTATGGATGATTATTATGGATCTTGGTCAGCTTAAAATAAAATATTCTAATATTTACTTATAAAATTTTAGAATAATATGTTAGTCTTCTATAACACAATTCTTTAATAATTGTTCAGTTTGATTAACGTCTTCATTTTCTTGAATTTGCCCTGTTGTTTTGGTTTGTTTTATACAAGATATTTTTATATCATTTGTTTCATATTCATCTAAATTAATTTGATTATAAATAGTCTTAGCATTTGTAAAGTGTTGTTTATAAAATGTTCGTCGTTGAGCTGATTGGTTTTTATATACTGAAAAATTATCATGTAAATCGACAATTAATGGATTTTTATCAGTATGATCCTTTCTAAATATTCTTCCAACAATTTGTTCTAATTTACCACTTTCATTTTTTACACAATTTTTTAAATGTCCAACAAACTTTTTAGGGGTAATTAAAATTAATGTATCTAAATCTTTCTCAGAAACACCTTCTCCAAATGCACTAAAAGTTGCAAAAATAACTTGACTTGCTCTACTCAATTGTAAATCCTTTTGCTTCATTTGACCTAAAAATAATCCATACGTAAAATCAACTGATAAATCTTTATCTAAATCAGTTTTTAAATTTTTCAAATGTTCCCGTCTATCACTAAGAACTAATATTTTTCTGTTGTCATTTGTAACCAAATCTTTAATTAATTCAAGTATTACACGATTTCTTTTAGGCATAGTAATTAATTCTGAAAGCATTGATGTAAATTGTATTTGTTTTTGTCCAGTAAAACGATTGACTACTGATATTTCATTGTATTCTGAACTATCAATCTTGATATATTTTAAAACAGGTGGCAATCCAGATCTTTTAACATCTGATTCGTGTACTATATCACCTATATGATATTTAAAAACATATTCACAACCATCGCTTCTTTTTGGTGTTGCAGAAAGACCTATTGTATATCGACAACATAGTTTACCAAGAACTTGTGAGAAAACACGACTACTCGTATTATGTATCTCATCGATTATAGCAAGAGAAAAGTCTTCAAATAAACTATCAGGATATTCAACTCTAGCTAAACTTTGTAACATTGCTATTACAACATCTGCTCCTTCAACTGATACATTTTTCTGTCCTTGAATAAACCCAACAGTAATACCAGGAATAAATCGTTTTAATTCAGATTCCCACTGTCGCATTAATGGTATTTTGTTTACTACAACTATTGTTTTGACTCGAAGTTTTGATATAATATGTACTGACATCAGCGTTTTTCCCGTACCTGTTCCAGCTTTTAATATACCTCCACCTAATGTTTTACAAGCATTCAAAAGACTATTAACTGGTTCTATTTGATTAGGAAATAAATTCCCAACAAATTGTAAATCATTATCTGATTCCCAATCTTTACCTATATAATTTGGTATATATCTTTTTGGATCACCATATTTTTTAATACCATACATTTTTGGTAAATACAACTTGTTTTTTGTTTCTGTATAAATTTGATAACTTGAATCATCATTGTTGTAATTATTGTATTTTTCATCTTGTAATGGCGTTGCTCTTAAATGTTTTTTAAGATATTGTAACTCTTCCGTTGATATTGAATCTTTTTTAACAACGTATCCACGTTTCGATAAATAAGATCCATCGGGAATAATTTTAGGTTGAGGATTCATTGTAAAACTTTGATTTTTTATTTAATTCAATTTTACATTAGTTCACATTTAATTCCAATTTGGCAATGGTCCCTTTATAAATGGTGGTGTAAAAGTATAATCTAATGTTAATTCATTTCCTGCATCTATATTTTTTATAGAATGAACATCATATGTTTTATTAACAGAGTTGTAAATTAATTGTGTAGTGGGAGACCAGCTGTGATTTATTTTTGAACCAAACACTGTAACCTGTTTATTATTATCTATTGCTACATCAATATATTGATTTGGAGTTAATGCAATTTTTGAAAAAACACCGATTCCATGAATACTTGATTTTGAAACTATCCAATTCATATATATTATTTATATTATAATATATGAATTATATTATTTATTGTTAATTTTTTAATTATCTGTAATACCACGTCTACTAGAAATTTGAAACCCATCTGTAACATCTATAGACTCTGTTATTTGTAAAGTAAACGAGTAATCTAAATCATTGAACTCATATTCTGTTCCATCATAATTAAGAATTGAAAACTCAAGATCGTTTAATTGATTAAGTGGTGTAGTATCAAAAATTTTAGGATTACTAAGATAAGAGAAAACCATACTACCAGGTGATTGATCTAAACTAATTCTTGCAAAAACATTTTTAACTTTACCTGTATTCATCATCGTTGATAATTGTGGACAACATAAAAAGGCATAGTTTTCACCTTGTAAATTTATAGATCTATTAAGCAAACTATTTTTAGTATTTGTTTGTTCTCCATTAAAACCGTGTAATAAACTACTAATATACACATTATTGCCACCACCCTTTTCATCAGATAATGCTTTACTAAATATATTATTGAATGTAAATGTATCTTTGTCTAAAATATCTCGTACTTTAAAAGATTTACTATTTATATCATTTGGACTTATACCACCAACCATTTTAGATCCATATATATAAAAATTTTGATGAAACGTAGTAATTCCACTACTACCAGGTGAAGTAATTCTCGAACTATATGGTATAGTAAATGTATCAGATGTTTCAACTGTGATATTATAACCACCATCTATTATCGGTGTTGAATTTGTCTCGGCTATCCTAACCATATCCCCAGTTGAATAATTGTGACTCAATTGTGTTTGTATTAATAATAAATTACCTGTTGTATTTTGTATACTTAATATTTTATTAAACCCATGGTCAGGAAAACTAACAGTTATAAGACCAGTTTGTATATGAGCAGTACCTTTACTAATAGTATCTTGTATATAAGAAACGAGTGGTGTACCAATAACTATTGTGTCGTTATTTGGAACAGCTGATATAGTTTGAGAATTCTTAGATAAATCGGGTTTAGATTGAAAGTTTGCAAACTGAATATTGTCTCCTACTTCAAGATTATGAGAAGGACATGTAAATGTAGTTGTTGAAATACCCTGTACAACATTTGTTATAGGTACTATATGTGATGTTAATGGGTTATTTAATGGAATATAACCATCTAAACCAGCTGATCGAATAATTCCACCAGGTGGACTTGATCCACCAGAAGGCAAAGATCCAGATATTATAAAACTTGTAGTGTCAAATGAATTTACTATAGTATAAGTTTCATCTAATACTGGTGTTGAAGTAGTATCATATAAAATTACATTACTACCTACAGAATAGTTGTGATTTGTAAATGTCGATACCAAAATAGTATTTGACGCTGTATTAAATATAGATTGAATACTATAAGTATTTGTACCAAATGTCACTCCACCGCTGTCATAACTCTCTATTAAAAGTGAACTATCTAATAATATATTAAAACTTGTAGATGAAATAATTTGAGTAATTCTCTTATTACCATTAACTGATGGTGTAGTTCCAGAAGCTGTAAAAGTACAAGTTGAACCCACGTTTGCCGATGATAAATTATGAGGTGTTTTTGTTGTAATAGTTGCTTGATACAAGTTGTTAATAGATTTAATAAATGTTTTTATCAAATCAGAACTATTCTCAAGTGGAAATCCTATATTTTGAGAAATAGTTGCAGATTTTTCACCAAATAAAAACTTAAAAGGAGCAATTCTACCAGATTTAACAGTGTTACCACCACCTTGAAGTGTTTCTCCAGCTTTAATATTAATTTCAAATTGAAAAGAATTGTTATTGATTACTGTAATTTTATGTGATGTATTAAGAGTTGTAGATGGTATACCAGCTAGTGTTTTAACACCTTGTAAATAAACATTTTCACCATTTTTATATCCGTGATCTGTTAAATTGACTAATATGACCGATGTATTTTCAGAAGTTTGAATTGAATT
>Ga0102829_1000601_pt1 | contig 10476 bp, 21 predicted proteins | sample ColrivemetaGS575_FD_84510 | JGI IMG/M metagenome (GOLD analysis project Ga0102829, IMG submission 84510) | Estuarine microbial communities from the Columbia River estuary - Freshwater metaG S.575 | ecosystem: Environmental > Aquatic > Marine > Intertidal zone > Estuary | place: USA: Columbia... | reverse complement strand
CTTGACATAGGCCCACGGGTGGTCTAAGGTCTCCATCATGACCACACAGAGAGACTACTCATACGAATGGCACAACCAGCCAAAGGAGCCCGTGCTCTTCAAGGTGCGGAAGTACGCCAAGCAGAAGCACCAGGAACACGTCACCAACCCTGACCACGTCCAGTACGACATCCCGTTCTGGGCCGATGGCCGCAAGATCAACAAGTACGACTATCCCCCTGAGGTCCTCCAGCAGTACATGCTTACAGGGACCAGCTTGTGGAGCGGTCGGTTCGTCCACAAGGTCCCCGCCTATGAGTGGCATTGGTACCACAGGCCAAACAGGTGGGCGTACGTCTTCTACACCTACATTGTTGTCTTCTTCTTGGCATGCATCGTCGCCATGGTCATGCAAAATGCAGCCCCCGGTGCTGCGTGGGTGATCATCGTCGCAGGTAGCGCAGGCTTCTGGCCGTTTGCCATAGTGGTGGTAGCTCTCCACGCCAACTACAACTTCAAGATCAGCGTGGGCAAGTTCCAGCCCCCCAGCAGGTACGGCAAGTACGGGCTGTATGGGAGTGGATCAAAGTACCAGCAAGATAAGGTAGGAGCATGATCACATTTGAAGACGAAGACTGGGAGATGTTCACGGGAGAGGTCACGTTGCTGTCTCAAGACTCAGACCAGCAGGAGTCCATTCAGGACGCCATCGTATGGCTGGAGAAGCGTAAGAAGGCGAGCGACTGCCCACACCTCCAGGTGCGTGAGATCTCCACAATCACGGCGGGCACCAAGAAGTTCTGCATGAACTGCGACGAACAGCTCCAGTGAGTAAGTAGCCCTCTGACCAGGGCTGATAGAATTGACTCCCCATGATTGAGTCATTCACCACCCCCACTGCCCAGCCCGCCCCCGTCGAGTTCACCGATGACATCGATTGGGGTGAAGAAGAGCTAGAGGCACCCGCCTGTGACCTATCCAACCCAGATATCTGTGAAAGCTGCCAATGACCAAGGATCTACTGGAGCCAGGCTTCAACCTGACGCTCCGACCAATGGAGTACCCTCAGTTCTTTGAGATGTACCAGGATGCCATCAAGAACACCTGGACGGTGGAGGAGATTGCGTTCGACCTAGACCTAGAGCACCTTAGAGATAAGTTGACGCCGAAGGAGATGCACCTCATCAACCGGCTCGTCGCCTTCTTCGCTACTGGTGACACAATCGTGTCGAACAATCTCGTCCTGAACCTGTATGGGCACATCAACTCGCCTGAGGCGAGGATGTACTTGAGCAGGCAGTTGTTTGAGGAAGCTCTCCACGTGCAGTTCTACCTCCAACTGCTGGACCTGTACCTGCCTGACGACAAGGAGCGGGAGGCCGCATTCACTGCGGTGGACAATATCCCCTCGATCAAGCACAAGGCGGAGTTCATGTACAAGTACATGGACATCCCACAGGGCTCTCTTGATACTGACGATAAGAAGCGTCAGTTCCTGATGAACCTCATCTGCTTCGCCACCACTATTGAGGGCTTGCAGTTCTACGGTGCGTTCGCTTACGTTTACTTCCTTCGCGACAAGGGTCTACTGCCGGGACTGGCAGACGGAACCAACTGGGTCTTCCGTGACGAGAGCATGCACATGAACTTCGCCTTCGAAGTCATCCGTACCATCAAGGAGGAGAGTCCCCACCTCTTCGACGCTCAGCTGGAGAAGGACGTGTACGCCATGATGACGGAGGCCGTCAACGTGGAGTATGCCTTCTCACTGGACGTTCTTGGGGAGGGCATCCCCGGTATGTCTACGTCTGACATGAAGACGTACCTGGAGGCGGTGGCCGATGACCGGCTGGCCATGCTGGCCATGGCCCCCCTCTACGGTAGCCACAACCCGTTCACCTTCATGGACCTGCAAGACGTACAGTCTCTCAGCAACTTCTTTGAACGCACCGTATCTAGCTACCAGGTGATCGGCGGCAGCGAAGCCGACGTAGCCTTCGACCAGGAGTTCTAATGCCAAAGTTCGATTGGAAATCACGCCACGACCCGAGGAGCCGACAGTACCCTGTCGCTGCTCAGATGACTGACCGTAAGTACCGTTACTGGTGGCCAGGAGAGGTGCTTGACCAAGGACAGGAGGGTGCCTGCGTAGGCCACGGGATCGTGGGTTCGCTCACGGCCACACCCACCCGTGCTGTCATCGAGGCACAGCAAGCCGCATTCGGCATCTACCGCCTCGCACAGTACATCGACATGTGGGAGGGGCAAGATTACGAGGGTACAAGCGTTCTGGCTGGAGCTAGGGTCGCTAAGAACGTCGGGCTGTGCAAGGAGTACCGCTGGTGCTTCGGTATCGACCAGGTCGTCACAGCGGTCCTTGAACAGGGTCCTGTAGTCATCGGTATCGAGTGGCGTGACAGTATGATCGAGCCCCGTCCCAGCAACCGACTAGATATCTCAGGCACCAGCGTAGGTGGCCACTGTGTCGTCATCACTGGGTTCTCGTGGAGGCGTACCCTCACGGGGGAGCCGATGGGTGCGTACTTCAAGATCCGCAACTCGTGGGGCAAGTCCTACGGAGGGAACGGGAACGTGTACATGTCCCTAGACGACATGGCGACCCTACTGGACCTCAACGGAGAGGCTTGCGTGCTCGTCCAATGATTATCGAGTTGCAGAAGTGCCCAGAGAATCAGCCCGGTTGTCGTTGCCCGCGGTTCTCGCCGCAAATGCGTAAGAGGCTGCACAAGACCAAGGACTGGCGGTCCGAGATGGGCCTTAGTGATGAGGATTGGGCTTGGGAGTGATTAAGTACCACACACAGTCTAATAACCGTAGGCTCACCGCATGTGACATGGAGGGCTGTACAGAGAAGCACGTCATGGTCATGGACGCTGGCAAGGTTCAGAAGTTGATGGACGAACTCGTCAACGAGCAGACTGCTAAGTGGGACAGGGCCCACGAGCGTGACCCCCGTGGTACCTCCAATATGAAGCGTAAGATCACGCAACAGACGGGTGGGGCCACCAAGGCTCTCGTCCAGGCGAGCTTCAAGCTTTCCAAGCTAATCTGGTGAGGACTTGACAGCCACTAAGGCTTAGTGCTAAAGTCCCACTCAACTACAGTTGACTACCCGGCACTCGTCAGAGTGTGGTCTGTATCTTACGTGGGTGAAGCAAGCATCTCAATGATGCTCCGGTAGCCCAACGGCAGAGGCACAGGTTTTAGGTACCTGACAGTGTGAGTTCGAATCCCACTCGGAGCACTGCCCACGGGTCTTCCGCCTTTAAGCGGGGCTGACCAGGGCATGGAGCTTGGTGCACTCCCTCTGGACCCCACGATGGCTCAAAGGCCTAGGAACGAGAGCAAACGCACCCAAGGAGCTTGGTGCACTCCCCGCTAGTGGTGCCCCCTGAAAGGGCATTCAAGACGGCAAACGCACCCCATTCGTGGGCTGATACACTCTTAGTCATGCCTGTAGACATCACGTTCACCATGACCGACGACCAGGTGGCCCGAGCCACCGTAGTTGGGCAGCTTGCCAACCCCGACCTCACTAACCAAGAGTTGAAGGCCGAGCTAGAAGTAGCAGCCAAGCGTGGAGTCATCCGTCGCCTGAGGGAGTGGCAGCGCGATGCTCGTCGTTCCGAGTACAAAGCTGCGATGGCAGCTGATGCTGAGGAGTTTGACGCTGAGTTCGACGTTGCCACACCCCCGCAGGCACAGAACGAATAACTCCACTCCTGGTAGACTAGGGGATGCGCCTTATCTTGACCCTGGCTACTGCATTGCTCGTACTCAGTCCAGCGGGGGTCGTGATGGCCGACCCGTTGGGAGCACCGGAGCCTCCGACCGCTGTGGAGATCACGGTGTACGCCACCACTCGTCACATGGACGCTGCGTGGACAGTCTCTCAGCACACCGGTACCGACTACTCGGACGTTCTGGCGGCATGGAGTGACGACAGGCAGGTTGGACTGGACGCCCTGTTCGCCGCCCTAGATAACCTCGGCGCTAACTACCGGTACGCAAGCCGGGGGCCGTCGTTCGACTGCTCAGGACTCACCGGATACGCTTGGGCCACCCAGGGTGTGGAGATCGGCAACAACTCCAGTAGCCAGCACAACGCCACCTCCTCCTCTGAGGTAACTGCGGGGGCGCTGGTATTCCGACCGGGGCACATCGCTATGTCACTCGGTATCGGGGACTGGATCATCCATGCGGCTAACCGGAGTACCGGTGTCGTTATATCACGTATGAATGGCAGCATGACCTACCCGAACGTATAGCTGAGGGGATTAGCAGCTCCCTTACACGGAGCAGACGGGAGTTCGATTCTCTCTACGTTCACTGCACTTGACATAACGGTACCGGAGGTGGTACTATTATGACATGCCCGCTCCCCTTCTAGCAATTCCCGCCATCGCAGCCGCAGGCAGTGGAGCAGCCGCAGCAGCAGGCGGTACAGCCGCCGTAGCTGGGGGAACAGCAGCAGCAGGCGGAGCCGCAGCTGGAGCCGGTACAGCCGCAGCCGCAGGAGCCGGTACCACGGCAGCAGCAGCCACAGGGGCTTCGACAGCTACAGCTGGCGCTGCTACCGCCGCCAAGGGTGCAGGTATGGCAGCTAGAGCCGGATCGATGACCGCAAAGATCGCCAAGACCGGCGTACGGCAGGCTGCGGTACACGGAATGATGCCCGATAAGGGGCCATCGGCAGCTGGCCCAGCAGAGTATTCCGGATCTTATCAGTCGAGTATGAATCAATGACGTAACGAACACATGTTGAGGGAGCCTGGTTCTTTGGCCTCATTGGTGGCCTTCCTTTCTACCAGAGCGTGTTTGTCGGTGCTCAGTAACACTCACTGCGTGACCGCGATACCCCAACAGTTCAACGAGGCTTAGTGCACCTCGCTCCTCTCCCTACCCTTCGAAACGGGAAGTTGAGGAGCCAAACGCACCCCTTCGTACTGATGTAAAGTAGTACTATGGCTGACTTTGAGTATCCGTACACGCCTGAGGCGAGAGCTGCTCAGTCCATGCTGGGAGGCCCACCGCAGGAGATCCCAGACCACGTACGAGACCAGTTCTCACGTGTGTTCGCCATGTATGGGTCAAACGACATAAACCAGATCTCGGACAATGATGCGGTGGCTGCACCCATCTCGTACCCGACTGCTAGCCGTACTAAGAAAGCCCCCCTATACGACAAGGCAGCTGTGCGTGAAGAACTCACGTCACCGCGGTCAGCCCAGACGGTGGCCAGCCAAGACCCACGCTTGCTTCACGCATCACAGCCCGGTATCACCAAAGCTGGTGTTCGTCACTACATGAGTGACGAGTACGAGCAGACTGGTGAGACCTACGCTGATAAGGACAATATCGGCAACCAGATGCCGGTGGTGTACAACAAGTCAAACGGACAGAACGTACTACTATCAGGACACCACAGGGCACAAGCTGCTCTGCTACAAGGAAGACAATTCGATGCACGCCAAGTATACGGAGACTAACCCAGACGCTAGATGGATCTGCCCCACCATTTGGGTGGACGAGGACCTATCAGGTCACCTAGTCAAAGACGGTGCCCTATTCGTCCCTAGTGACGGTGCGGCGTATAAAGAGCTACGCAAGCGTGGAGTATCTAAGAAGTACGCTAGGTCCCGTGTGCGTATGTCTCACGGGGCACCCGCAGATGCTAGCTTCAAATTACAGGCTGACCATGATGGTCTCGGACAGCGTTCATAGCTACCCTCGCCATACCCACGTACGCCTCGTAAGCACCACTCTTGTAGGCGTTCCACCAGTCGAGGTTGATAGCCCACCCGTCAGTACCTACTGACAGGCACATCTGGTTGATAGCGGCCTCTGGGTCGAAAGCGACGTGGTCAGGCACATGGCTCCACCAGTGGGAGTTGAACTGGCAGATACCACGGTCCGTACTTAGGTGGGCCACCGCACTGGGATCATCCTTGATGACCATCGGTCGAATCCACTCGTACCCGGCCGACTCGGCCAGGATCGTCGCAACGATGTTGATACCTCGCCAGTCATCGTAGTGGGGGTACACATTCTCAGCGATCCACTGGGTACTCATCTGACGGCCGTTGGAATTACGGTCCATGGACTCTCTCCTTGCTAAACTGGTAGCAGTCCAGCTACCTAGGGCTAACTATAGACGATAGGGACCGCTCCTCTACTCGGGGGGCGGTTCCTTCGTCTGAGCCTTGTAGAGCTGCCTCTTGTACTGCTCTGCCACCCACATCAGTGCGCGGTGATGACGGTTGCTCTCAGGGGTGCCTTCAAGCCCGTCTGAGGCCCAATCACCGTCCGAGTGGGGGTCGACTACCCCCGAGCCCACCCTGAGCCCTTAAACACGGCCTGGACGGCCTGTGGTACCCGTTTCACGTGGTGCAGTTCACCGTTGTCGTCGGTGTACTCAGTATAAGGGGCCGCGTCCATGGACTGTACAGTTTCAAACTCAAACCCGTCATCAGTCCTGTACACGTACAGGGGCATCAGTATCCCCAGCTCTTCGTCTTACTATCTACGAAGAACACCTCATCACCCTCACGTAGAGCTGACTTGCCGTTCCACTTGAAGAACTCTGCCTGGGAACCAGCCGTGGGGGTGAGCGTGGCGAAGAGGCGACGGTGCAGGGAGGTGAACTGTTCCCCCTTACGTGACGTAACCAGCACACCAGTGAAGCCGGGGACCTCGATGAGATCTCCAGCCTCCCAGCCGTAACCGTTGGCCTTCATGATATCTGGGGCCTTGCGTACGTCGTTATAGAGCTTCGCAGCGATACTGGAAGAGGTGTCCCCCTCCTGTACCCGGTAGCGGCCAGTGAGCACCTTATCTGGAGACTGAAGCATCACCAGTAGATACCCGTGATATCGATGACGAAGTCACAGTCCCGGTTGGACTTGAGCATGATGTTGCCGTTGCCATCGACCGGGACGGTCATCTGCGAGGCGATGTTGGAGCCTTCGAAGTTGACGGTCGTGATCTGACCCTTGGACGGGTCGAACGGGCCACCAGGCCATACGGCCAGCCACCCCTGCTTTTCGGTACGAGGAATGGCGGTGACGTTGATGGTCACCACGTCGGGGTTATCCATGCCTACGGAGGCGGAAGAGATCCACACGCTCCGCTCCTCGTCGGCATCTAGCCGGTCGTGGCAGGCATTGTTTCGGCTATCGATGCGGTTGGGCCAGCTGCGCTTCATGTCGTCTCCTGACAACTCGGGGGGCGGAGGGGTACTAGATCCTACAGTCCAGGCAAACTTGATCTCGTTCGCTCTGGCAAGAATGTCGCCTCTCAACACTCTATCCTTCTTTGTGGTGCCGGGGCAGGACTTTCCCTTGTAGATGGTAAATACACCGTCCCAGGGGGAGGTATGGGTAACCACACCTGGGTTCACCCAGTCTGTAGGCACGGCGAGTGGGAACCCCCACACGATGCTCTCGTACGCCAGGAGGCGGGCCAGAAGCTCGTCGTGGTTGTACAGGAAGTCACCGAGGTCGGTGCCACCACCGTTGTTGGAACCGCGGTCTGCGGTCTCCACTGCCAGGGTCCAGAACGACGAGTCTCGGACCCCCCGCGCCACCTCCTCAGCGTACGGGGTCGAGTTAGCGATACCCCTCCTACCGGAGGGAACGTTCTTGGTAGGAACGTCCCGGTTCAGGTTGTAGTGGGCTTTGGTGTTGTTCTTGGAGGCGTTGCCCCAGTTGATGGCTGACTGGTAGTTGCCTTCGCCACCCGCACCATTGGTATGTACCACGACTGTGATAGGGCTAATAGTAGGCCTGGAGGTCCACCAAGGGTTGGACGTACCGTCCCACGACTTGAGGGCGTTGAAGTCCACTGCGATACCTGGAGGGGCACCGAACTGGTGCGGCTCATGATCGAGCGGTGGGATGGGCTTACCTACGAGCGTCATGTGACCCATGCTACACCCAGTGTCATATTGAAACACCTTCTCCCGCCTTGAGGCGGAGCTTAGGAGCAGTTACTCCACTAGCAGTCATCATTGTGAAGCCAGTTACTACACACTTGCGTGGCTCCTGCGTCGCCACTCCAGTGACGCCTGCGGCGGCTCCCGGCGCAAGCTACACGTACCACTTCCTGATCACAACCTCCTCTTGAAGATTTGTCAAACATGGGGTCTGAACTGGGGTTTCTCAACATGATAGAATGGGTTGATGTACGTGCCACCGGCCATTCTGAGCGTTCTCACCACTGGTGAGACGGATAGTGGCGTGCGGAGCACGGTAGACCAACTCACTACGAGCAACCATCAGATCATGCTCGCCCTCCTTGGTGTCATGGCTACCCTGGTGGGCGGCTTGGTGTACCTGGCGAAGGCGTACGCCAACACGAAGGTCGCCGCTGAGCAAGCCACTGAGGCTAATCGTGCAGTCAACAACGTTGACGGTCCCACGATCCAAGCCAACGTGGCCCACCTCGTAGAGGTCGTAGATCTTCTCGTCAAGAAACAGGACGACTTCGACGCCAAGGGGTGGGCCGTAGGCCTTGGCTCAGATATCGACACGGCCCCCCGTCTCACTGAGACAATCCGCAAGCTCCAGCACTACGACGAGGCCCAGGACGTAGACCACCAGCACATCTTGGATAAGCTGGAGGCTATGGACGCAGCTATCGCTGCACACGTGAAATGGGAAGAAGAGCAGAAGTGGGACGGCCACTGACCAGTTCTGGTAGACTGGTCGTCATGGAACTCTCTGCGAAACTACAAGTCTTTCTCCGCTCTGCCGTCACGTACGCCATGGCAGCGTCCCTCATCGTCGTGGCAGTCATGAACGCAATCAGCACGGCTGACTGGTTCCCCGAGGATCTCGGTGGCGGGATCATCAAGTACGGCACGATGATCGTTGCAGCTATTGCGTTTGCAGTCCGTATCATCACTATCGTTACCCCGGTACCGGTTGATGGTATGCAGGTCGTCAATGAAGAGGGCGAGCCTGAAGACGTTACCCGCGGCTGGTTCTGACGCTTGACATACTGATCCCTAGGTAGTATGGTCAAGGCTATGGCCACCGTCCTCCTCCTCCTTGCGATAGCAATCTTCATGGCGTACAGCGTCCTGGAGTTCTACCGCAGCAAGAGCGAGAAGGGCCTTACGGTGGAAGAGGAAGAGACTCAACGTCACCGCTTAGCTGCGGTGATGGATCAGTGGAAGCGAGTGGACTGATGGCTGATCAAGCACCTCGCCTAGGTGGTCTAGGTGAGGCTGGTAGGTCCCGCATCCGCCGTAACATCGGCGGGCAGGACATCACTGCGTACGAGAAGAGCCTCTACGGCTCGCAGCGCATTGACCGGGGAGCCCGCACCACCGGTTGGGAGTACCCAGACTCATCACGCGTCTACGCTTATAGCTACGATTATCAGACCCGAGAGCTGTTGGTCAGGTTCGTCAAGTACGAGACACCGTGGGTGTACCACGAAGTGTCGCAGCCTCTGTTTGCTGCGTTCGACTCTTCCCCTTCCAAGGGTAAGTTCATCAACAGCAGCCTCAACTACACCGAGTACCGTCGAGCCACTCCTCAAGAAGAGGCAGAGAAGTTCGACCACGCTTGACGCTATACTCACGCCATGCGTAACGTAGTAGTCCTTGTCGTGGTGGCGTTACTCGGAGGAGCCGTCTACGGCATCTTCCGCGGCACCATGAACCTGTTCCAGTGGTTCCCTATCTACGCTTACGGTCCAGGCTCCCGCCACCTCTGGTGGGAGACCAGAGACGACTCTGACCACCGGCCTCTGTTCTGCATGGTAGACAAGCGCCTGACAGCTGATCCCTTCTTTATCGGTCGAGGTGTGTCTGTAAGTGTAAGTCACTATTCCTTTACAGTGGGGCTTGGCAAAGAGGTAGCCCAGCCCGATTGGTACCGAGATATTGACGTAGACGTTGAGACCATCAGAGAGGACTGGAATGGCACGCAAGAAGAAGAGCCCATCCCACAAGATTGAGATCAGTGATAGGGCACGTACCCGTGCCAAGACTCTCACTGGCGACGAGTTGGCTATGCACCTTGAGACGCTGCTGAACCGCACCCTCCCAGAGGCTTACTCCATCTGGAAGCAAGGTCTTGCCCCTGCCCAGGAGGTAGAGATGGCCCTTGAGGCCACTCTATGCATCTGGGACGAACTGGCGACCCGTGAAGATACGGTGTGATATCTTAGGTGAATGGATGTTCTCGACCTAGAGGACGGCGTAGACATTGACGGTGAAGAACTCCTCGCAGACAACCGCGAGGACATGGACGAGACCTCAGCTGAGTTCCTGGACGATTTAGTCAAGAAGCTCATCACGTTCACCGAGGTGTTCTGCTCCGAGCCCGCCCCTAAAGACCCGTTCCAGTTCTATCCCTACCAAGTACCTATTGCGTACTCGATCATCGAGTCATTCATCATTGGCGGTCACGCCTCTGGTGAGAAGACTCTGATCGCCACCCGTCAGTCGGGCAAGTCAGAGATCGT
>Ga0102829_1000595_pt1 | contig 10540 bp, 12 predicted proteins | sample ColrivemetaGS575_FD_84510 | JGI IMG/M metagenome (GOLD analysis project Ga0102829, IMG submission 84510) | Estuarine microbial communities from the Columbia River estuary - Freshwater metaG S.575 | ecosystem: Environmental > Aquatic > Marine > Intertidal zone > Estuary | place: USA: Columbia... | reverse complement strand
TTAAGATAAACGAAGTTTTTACTTTTTTCATCCAAAAGCATAGATTCATTTTGACGGTATTTTTCATCCGTCTCACATCTTGGTTCAAATTGGTCTTCAATTGATGGGTTAGATTCTTTATCACGATTAATCTTAGGAGAAGTGTTTTCTTCTTCTTCATCTTCTTGCTCAGATTCATTTTCAGAGCCTGAACCTTTTCCTTTGTTATCTTCGCCTTCGCCTTCTTCATCGGCTTCACCTTCATTGGCAGAATCAGATTCTTCACCAGAATCGTCATCTTCATATTCTTGAATGTCTTCCATATCAAAATCTTGAATATCATTCATATCAAATTGCTCATCTTTTGAATAGGCATAGATTTCATTGGTGACTTTAACTACTTCGTCCCATGATTCTACATTTTTAACTTTTTCAATCAGTTTTTCTTCTTCGCCTGTAAAAGCAATCTTTAAACTGTATTGGCTTTTGGTATAGATATTTAAACGATTAATAAAACTCATTGTATTAATATCACGACCTTTAATACCAAAAAAGTCACGAACCATTAATTCGCCATAAGCTTTGGTGAATGATGATTTTAAACCTGGGTATTTTCTTTGAATTTTCTTTTCAATACGGGCATCTTCAACCACATTTAAGAATGATTTAAAACTCTTACCTTTGGTTTTATCCACAACGGCATCATGCCATCCTTCGGCAGGTGTATATAAAGCATGGCCAACTTCATGGCCTGTTAAAAGGTCATAAAGAGCGCCTGTCATATCTTGCCAAATTGGAAGGTAAAGGACACGATTCTTTGGATCAAACTTTGCTGTTTGAATTTTTGAATGTTGAATCGTAAGATTTTCGGTTGCCATTAATTTGGCAAGCTGTGATTTTGATTCTATTGTATAATTTGACATCGTATATTTATTTCTTAATTTTATGTAACCATCCTATCATACAAATGGTTAAAAGTCAAGCACTATTTTGGTTATTTTGGGGATTTGGTGCAAAAAAACCACACATTTGAATCTGTTGCATGAATACGTCAGATTCTTGAATTTGGAGCGGTGTCGTGGTGTTAGACCACTCTATCTTACCGGGGAGGCAAGACTGTCTCGGACCCACCGCATTTATTAACTATCTAATGTAACCATTCTAACAGGACTTTCACTTAATGTCAAGCGCTTTATCCTTGTTTACCGACCAACTTGGCCTAGATACTTTTCTTTTGTTTCTTCCCATGACAGGGTAATTAAATCATCATAGAATAATGTTTCATGGGAAACCTTATCTTTCTTTTTAAGAATACTAATTCTTGGTTTGGCTAAATCTTTTTTCCATATATCAACTAATGATTCGATTGAAGTATCAAAGTTCTTTTTCATTCCTGTAGTATCTTCAGCTCTTAAAAACTCTACCGTTTTATCATACAATGGGCACCAATAAATGCCTCGAGCATGAGCTGTCTTAATCAATTCTTTAGGCACTTGTAATTTTGAATAGGTAAATTGTAGTGAACGATTCTTATGGTCTCGCTTATGTGGTTGACCGGATGGTTTCTTTGCAACATACCATTCGAAATATTTCTTGGTGTGATTCTTCATTAGCCATTGGCGAATCTTGTATCGTGTTGTTTTTTCTGGTTCAAAAGATACTGAACCTGCCGTGAAACCCATTTTCTGCCAATAAGGTAAACCATCATACTGTGATAGACCATTTGGTTTTGCCTGGCCATATAATGATGTTGTTGTTACAGAGACAAGTTTATCTCCATATAATTTTTCCCATAATTCTTGTATTGGTGTAGCAAGGCATAATAATGCGAGTAACTTACCACCCACATAATTATAACCAAGTGGTTGTAATGGAACAATTGTTGAACCAATCGCAGTATGATTAATCATGGCGCCTTGAGTTTTAAGTTTTCGACTCCAACCAATATAGTTATCTCGTGGTGTTAAATCTAGGAAGTCAGATGAAATGCAAATCACACCCAAATACTTTTTAGTAACCTTATCCTTTACAATAAAGTTTAAATTACGGCCAATGTTTGAATTGTTTTTCATTGTTGATGAGAATGTTCGAATACAATTCCATAATTCAGGTAACAACTTTTGTTTGTTCACATAGATAAGTTCTGGTTCAAGTTTAAGATAGTCTTCAATATTTTCTGGATTCCAAAGGTTAGCTTTAATTTCTGCAATAGCTCTTCTCTGTTCTTCATCAGCAATAACTTTCGTTTCACCTGCCCATAAATCAGTTACGGTTTCAAATGGGTATCGGTCTTGCACTTCACACCATTTTTGATAGAGTGTATATTCTTTGACATCCATTTTAGAGACATAGCTAAGGTCCTTAATTGTTTGAGCTTTAAGCTCTTGCTCATCAATCACAGGAAAATTCTCAATTGGGTTTGCAAGCAACCATTTTTGCCATTGTGCTTCTATGTCATCTTTTGGATCAAATGAATATGCCATTATTTTTTCTTCTTCTTATTAAATTCACTAATTCTTTGTGCCTGTATTCTTTGTAGTTCTTGTGTTGTATTGATATCTTTTTCAACAGCCTTTATGGTACTTAATATAGATACCATTTTTTGTTGGTCTTCTTCTTGCATATTTTTGATAGATAGAATTTGTCTTTGTAATTCATCAAATTGATTTTTTTGTTTTTGTAATTCAAGGTCGTTATTAACCAATGAAGTCATAAATGAAATTGATATCACTAATGAGAATAAAAATAATACTAATACTAATGCTGTCTGTTTATTTACCATGTTTCCGTTTTCGTATAATTGTTTTAATAACTTTATCTCGTTTTTGTTTTGCCATTCTTAATGCAACTGGTCCAACATGTTCAACAAATTTAATGCCATTCATATGGTCAAGTTCGTGTTGAAAACATCGAGCTGTTAGTCCTTCCATCTTCACTTCCATCTTTTCACCATTTTCATTATAATATGAAGCCATAATCCATGATGGTCTATCTATTTTAATATATAAAGCAGGATAGGAGAGGCAACCTTCGTATTCTTTTATCATCTCTGCCGATTGGTCAATGATTTTTGGATTAATACAGGCAAACTGAAAATGTTCGGTACCAATCACAAAAACTCTTTCAAAAACACCACATTGATTGGCCGAAAGACCTAGTCCGGAGTATTTTTTCATGGTCATTTTTAATCGATTAATCAATAGATTCATATTTGGATTAGGCAAAGGTATTTTATATTCGGGTATTTCTTTACTTAACATTGGATGATTATCATTAAACAATTGCAATGGTTCAACCTTTTTTTCTTTTTGAATATTAGCTTCTGTGTCAATGGTAAATATCTGTTCGTTTAATATATCACTCATTTTACTATCCTTGAAAAGTTCTTTATTTTTTCGAATCGAATTACATTGGAAAATTTATCTTGTAAAATATCACCCTTATGTGAGATAACATATAGGTTAACATCTTCAAGCATATGTAATATTTTAATTAGCTCTTCGGTGCCATTGGTATCTAAACTAGAATCAAATATTTCATCAAGTATTAATAGATTTGTATTTGATGAATTCTTTAGCTTAGCTATTGAGCGCCATGTAAGCATTAATGCCATATCTATTCTTTGTTTTTCGCCTTCGGAAAAGTTATTATAGGTAAACTCATCACGAAATCTTGACTTGATTGTTTCTTTAAATGATTCATCAAGATTAAAGTTCACAAAGAAATCTAATGATGCCAAATACTTATTCACTAATTTATTAATGATTGGTAGATATTGTTTAATAATCTTCGTTTTAATGCCCGTATCTTTTAATAGACCAGAAGCCACTTCATAGTAGGTCTTCTCATCAATTAGTTCTCTCAATTCATTTTCAGAAGCTTCAAGTTTTTCTTTTAGTTCTTTCAATATCACTTCTTCGCCATCTGATATTTGTTTTGAATCATCAAGGTCTTTAATTTGTTTTTCAATCCGAGTAATATATTTTTTCACTTCGGTAATTGAAGTATTGTGTGTTGCAATTTTAATTTGTAGTTCTTGTATTTGTTTTTGTTTTTCAGATATCTGATTAAGTTTATTCTGCTCTTCAAGTAGTTTGATTTCGAGTTGAGTTAGGCCAACGGTACATTCAGTAACCTTACTATTCAAATTACCAACTTCTTCCTCTTTAAATTGTTTATCAATGGTCTGCCTACATGTTGGACAACTATCATTATGTTCAAAGAAATTAATATCTTTTTTAAACTTGTTTAGATTAGTTTCAATCTGTGCTTCAAGCTGATTAAACTTTTTAACTTTTTGTTCCGTCTCAAGGCGACTTGTTACTTCGGCCTGTAATACCTCAATATCTTTATTGTAAGTAATTGATTCAGATATCAACACATCAACAAATTGTGAATTGTCGGTTATGTCCTGTTCATATTCAGCAATCTTATCATCACTATTTTGTTTTAGCTGTTGAATGTGTTTTTCTTTGATTTCGTGTTGTTGTTGTTTAATGTCGATATCATGTTTTTTTGAGATGGTTAAGTCTTTATTATTTGACATCTTTTCTCTAACGATACCATTCATTGTAGAGAATATTTGAATATCAAGAAGGTCTTCAATGATTGCTCGCCTATCAGTATTTGATAACTGCATGAATGGAGTGAATGAAGCCGAACCTAATACAGCTATCTGTGTAAATGATTTATAGTTTAATTTAATAACAAACTTTTCAAGGTATTCTTGATAGTCACGGGAAGCTGCATCTTGATTTAATAGTTCACCATTACACCAAATTTCAAAAACATTTGGTTTAATGCCTCGAATAATTTTATATGATTTGTTACCTGTATCAAATTCAATTTCAACCATACATTCTTTTTGATTGATTGAATTAACAAGGTTAGGTTTAACGATTGAACGGAAAGGCTTACCAAAAAGACCAAAGCATAAGGCATCAAGCATCGTAGATTTACCCGAGCCATTTTCACCAACAACAAGTGTATTACTTGTGTTATCTAATTTAATTTCGGTAAAGTAATTACCGGTTGAAAGTAGATTCTTCCAACGAACATAACGAAATATAATCATTCAGTAGTTTCTGTGTTAAGTGCTTCAACATAAAGTTCACGCATAAGTGTTTTAAGTTTTTCATTATTTACATTTAAAGTAAGGTTGTCAATATGTTTTGAAAGTATGGTCATTGTATCTTCAGCCTGGTCAATAATTTCTTGGTCAGTATCAAAACTCGTATCAGTAAAATCTTCGACAATAGATATATCTGCTACACCAGCTTTATAAAGGTTATCAATCACATTATCAAATAGATAAGGATTCTGTTTGTTTATAACAATCACTTTTACATATGATTCTTTTAATGATTCAAAATCATAGGCCTTCCAAAAATCAAAATCTTGAGCACCATCATCATAGTTTAATTTATGGAACATACGATATGGGTTTTGAACAAACTCTAATTCACGGGTATTCAAATCAAATATATGAAAACCTCGTGGGTCATTATAGTCAGCCCAAGTCATTTCAGTAGGAGTGCCAACATAATAGATATGCCCATCATCTGACTTATGATGGAAATGTCCAGTTATAACCATATCATACTTGTTTAATTTGTTTTTGTCAATACCACCACGACAAACATTACCACGATCCATTTCAAATCCATCTATTTCAAAATGGCCAAAAGAGAGTTGTGATTTAGATTCGTTTATTTTCTGGAAGATTTGTTCTTCATTTTCAAGGCATAACCAAGGAATAACATCAACATTAATGCCATCAAAATCAATAGTATCAAAGTCATTAAATACGGTGATGTTATTGTATTCGTTTAGAAGAAGCTGTGATGAATTGACTTCGAGTGTATTCTTAAAAGACACATCGTGGTTACCAAGGATGGTGTAAAACCTAATGTTGTTTTCTTTTAGCTTATCAAAGAAGTATTTACGACACAGGTATAGTGAATTAAAATTAATAAACTTTCGTCTATCAAATAAATCACCTAGCTGAAATACGGTATCAATCTTATTTTCAATTAAATAAGGAAAGAATATGTTATCATAAAACTTCTTGATATACTTATGGAATTCTAAAGAATCACCACGCATACCAAAGTGGGTATCGCCAAGGAGACAAATTTTCATAAATTAGTGTGTTGTTTGAGTTTCGTTATATTTTTGTTTAAGTGTTTCAATTTCTCTTTTAAGTTCGAGTTTTTGATACTTCATCTTGATAAGGTCCAAATCATTTACAAAATGACTATGATTTTTTTTAATTTGGCTATCTAAAACCAAATGTTCTTCTTCTAAATTTCTAATATGTTTAAACAATTTCTCTTTGTTCATTTAAAACTCCATAGGAATTAGGAAATCTGAATTTTACTTCAGCGCACCCACACATCATAACACATAATAATAATAAAGTCAAGCGTTTCATAGGTAATTATAGGTCTTCAATAAATTGGTCTACTCCTTTTGCCGGTTTATTATCTTTCTTTTTCTTTTTGCTTTCTTCAAAGTTGAATATGAATTCTGATATGTTGGCATACAATTCAAACTGCTTAGCTACACCGTCTGAATCTTCTAACATTTCATGTTCATCTAATATACCGAATTGCTCGGTGGCTTTGTATTTGACATATAGCTGCTTCTTCTCTTTCATAATCCTTCGAAGAAAAGCATAGTATATGATTTGGGTGAAATATGCAAATGGATTCTTTGATTTAGTTTCATCAAAATTACGGAAATACATAATGCAATTTTCAATGCCATCTGATATCATCTCATCTCGGAAAGAGTATGAAATGAAATTTGGTTTGCGTGATAGATGTTCTGCAATCTTTAGGAAGCATTCACCAACATAATTTGGAATTTGTGGGTCATCTTTTTCTGCTTTCTTTGCCTCAGCACAACTTTCTTTATAGTCCACTAGGGCCTTCAAGAAGTCTGCGTTGTTTACATAATGTTTTGGTTTCTTTTCACTCATAATATATCCTTATTTGCCTTAGTTTTACTTGACTTTGCTCTTGACAAGTGTTATGGTAGCGGTGCTTCGGTTGATAGTAATTGCTTAGCTACCCTATCAGTTAATTCTATTACTCTTTTACGATATTCAAATCCTAACATTCCCATCTTCTCACCTTCATCATATGGAGGCTTTCGTTTAGTGGACAAATATTGATTAGCAGTAATATCTATAATGTTATTATTTACATCAACTGCCCACCAATGGTATATATTCTCATCATCTAAACCTCGATATAGTTTAATTACTTTAGTTCCAAATATCTTCTGTAAGCATCCTGAAGCTGTATGACAATGCCCAAATAAAGGATTAAATTGATTACGAGTTATCCATTTTTTAGGTAACAAGTCAGGTGTTAAATTCTTATGAATGATTTCACTTACTAATTTTAAATTATCTGGTGTATAATCAAGCATCAATGTAATTTCTTCCTTCTTTGGGCATCTAATTCATTCAATATATTTTTAAGCTTAATACCTTCTTGTGGGTCTGGTTCTAATTCTTCAAGAGCTTCATCACGCATGTATTCTAATTCTTCTTTTAATGTATTTAATACGACATCATTTTTTGCAACTGCTTCAGCAGCTTGTTCAACCATATTTCCATAATATTCTTTCAAGTCATCTTTTGGGTCAGCAAAAGTTAAAATATCATCTTGAGTTATGGTAGCTATATTATCAGATATTACCTCAATTGGCAACCATGGGAGCATCATCATTACCGTACCTTTCATTGTCCTTTTAAATATCAAAGTCATTGGATTATTTAATTGAACCAAATAATCATCTTCTGACATAACACAATCAGAGATTAGGTCTTCACCATTTTGTAAGCGAAGAATTTTTATATTATGGGTTGGTTGGCTTGTCATCTTTAAGGTCTATATTATAGTATTTATAGTTAAACTTTTCATCATCATATATTTTAACACGCTCAATGAAATGTTTTAGGGTGTAATTAGTAAATTTACCTAAACGAAAATCATCAGCGATATCAAATAATATTGCGGCTGATTTATCATCTCCTATTCTTAATCCACGGCCAATAGATTGGAGATTACGAATTCTTGATTTAGAAGGTGAAGCAAATATGATATTATGGAGATTGCGAATATTAACACCCGTTGAAAAAGTGCCATAGGAGGCTACAATGATTGCGTCTTTTTCTTTTTCGGTAATTGCACGAACTGATTCACGAACTTCAACATCAGTTCCGCCGAAGACAAAAAACACCTGCCTATTTTTAGCATGGAGTTTGATATTAGCATATAAGTCCTTACCATGTTTTTCAACAAATTGAAATAAAATAAGTGAATTGCCTTCTAGCGATAAAACTAGATTGCGAATAAAATCATTACGGGTTTGATTGGTCACTATGTAATCAATTTCTTGATTATAATCCCAATCACGAGCTATCTTACAAATAGGAACAGGATATTTTAGGATCAGGCATTTAATTTTAAAATCTGCCAATTGACCTTTGTCAATTAATTCAGATGTTGAGGTTGCCTTATATACAGGACCAAATAAACCCTCTAGGACTAAACGATGTGTTTGTGTGCCGTCCAAAGTACCTGTTGTTCCTACCCTGTATTTAGAATTTGAACAACCTGCAAGGATGGTTGTTAATGATTTAGCTTTGAATTGGTGAGCTTCATCACCCAAAACAAAATCAAATTGTTCAAAGTATTCTCCTGGATTTTTATAGATGGACTGCCAAGTAGTAATGGTTAAAAAATTATGGGTGTGTTTATCTTTGCCTGAATACTGACGATGACAATACTTATCAGAATCAAATCCATAAGATTGAAAATCGGTAAACATTTGTTCAACCAATGATGTTGTTGGAACAATAAGAAGACCTTTTTTATAACCAGATTCTTGAAGATAGCGAACAATCATATAAAGTATGAGTGATTTACCTGAAGCCGTAGGAGATAATAAAAGAATTCTCTTATGCCGAATTGCATGTATAAATGATTTAAGTTGATAATCACGAACCACATGGGGCAAGTTTAATGTTTTGATAAAGGATTCAGCTTCAACAATTGACAATACTTCAGTCAAGGTAATATCAGAATCTATTTCAATGGAGTATTTTCTTTCTTCACAAAACTTTTGAATATAAGGAACAAGACCATGATATATGGTAAAGGTTCTTAAATCAAAAAGTCTTATACGACCATCCCAAAGTCTGCTTTTGTAGGCAGGAACAAATTGATATCCTGGAACAAAGAAACAAAAATGATCCGATAGCTCTTGAGCTAAACCCTTTTCACATTCGACTTGAATGAAAGCTTCATTCTTTTTATGTAGTATTAAATCAGACACCTTGAATAAATCTTTCCCAGGCTATAAAGTCCCTTAACTGAAAGGTCCTTGAGTTAAGTTCTTTGAGTATAGCAGAACACACATCAACAATTTCTTCATGCAAAGCTTTCACAGCCATGCGTTTATTAATATCATCATCGGCTTCAATGTAGTTATTCACTTCTGTTTTCAATACATAGGGGAATGGTTCCCATCCATATTGTTTAAGTTGCTCTTCATCAAGCTTACCCGTATAGTATTCCCATTTCAATATTCTCATTTTATTGAGCTTAAAATCAGATTCTTTGGCCAACAAACGATGCCTTGAAAGTATATTTAAGTATTTACTATGGAGTTTTGGAATGTCGAGTAGAGCTTTACCGGGTTCTGTTCTGTCGATATCAGAATCCTTGCGCCACATTTCTAATAATTCTTCAATTTGATTCATAATTTAATATCCTCCTATTAAGAGGATACAACAAAGTCAAGCGTTTGTCAAGCGTTATTTAAAATAATTTTTCAATATCATAATACATATACCGAAATGTAGCATCAGCAGTCACAACTGTATCCGGAGAATCAGTAGCTGACATTACAAAAGTTGATAGGGTGGTAGGAAATACACCATAAAATTTAAATTTATAGTAAGGTGTATTTGATGATGACAATAATGTAACTGTTGCATCAGAGTATTGGGGTGTTTTAGTTTGCACATGGGTAGTATATTTGTTTAATCTATCTAACTTAGCATACTCCTCAAACTCTTTAGGAAAGGTCATGGCACGAATCCAATCGTGTATTTCAATCCAAGACTTGAGCTCTTCATCTATCAGAAAGGTAATATTCAATAAGTCATAGATGGCTTTTTCACCAGGTACAAATATGTCAACAAAGGGTGTCATCTGTGGAACTTCGGACATTGATATTCCAGGCACACTTAATGATTGACAAAAGTATTGCACATTTGGAGACCTAGCAAAGTTTAACTGAAACTTATTAGGCTGTAGAAAATTAGGATTACTTGGGTTTCGATTAGTAGCTGTCATAGATGGTATTTATGCTCAAAAAAAAGAGGCCTCTTTTTACAGAGTCCTCTTTGTAGAAAATTAATGAAGATTAATCTTACATTAAATTTTGGATTTTAAATGCTCTGTAATAGTTATTAGAGAGAACATTCAATGCACCAACGCCTTGTGTAGTACCTTCAGCGAATGGGTTAGCAACTAGACCG
>Ga0102829_1000593_pt1 | contig 10590 bp, 12 predicted proteins | sample ColrivemetaGS575_FD_84510 | JGI IMG/M metagenome (GOLD analysis project Ga0102829, IMG submission 84510) | Estuarine microbial communities from the Columbia River estuary - Freshwater metaG S.575 | ecosystem: Environmental > Aquatic > Marine > Intertidal zone > Estuary | place: USA: Columbia... | reverse complement strand
TCGAATCAACTAAACTTGTTCCGTTAAAAAATGGAATCGTTCCACTGGTTATACTCCCCGACAATTTAGCATTTATTTGCGTTTGTATAGCACTTGTTACACCCTTAACATAGCTTAATTCTGTAAGGCTTGGATAAGTCGCTAAAGGTAAAGATTCAATGTTTTTTGTACCGTCAAAATGTGCAATAGTGTTTACCGTTGCATCACTTACTACTATATCAGGCGTTGTAATCGTACCTGTAAATGTAGGAGAAGCTTTAGGAGCAAATAAACCTACTGCCCAATCATATACACCTTTAACAGTCAAATACTTAGTTGTACTTGCTTCATTGCCTGTTACCGTACTTGTTTTGTTTGATTGTAATTCAAGTTTATCAATGGCCCCCCCGTCATTTTTCCACACAGGATCGCCGACAATATCCGCACCAATACTAGATTCTGAAGCTGAAGCTGAAATATTAGCAGATTGATGTTTTAAACCAATATGGCCCGCACCACCTGTGCCATTTACTTTAAAATGTTTAGCGTTTACTCCAAACCCATCTATATCTATGTCTTGATTAGCGTTTCCGCCATCAAGGTCTAGTTTTAACGCCAAAGCATCAAACACAGCATCTTCGGAAGGTGATTTATCAGTAACTCCATTGGTAATTGTTTGAGAAATTAAATCAAAATCTGCTAAATTATACCTTGAGAATACTTCCCATCCATAATCAACACCATCTGTAACGCACACAATACCGATAATTGAATTGTATCCATTTAATATTACTGGCATTACTACTAGACCTGTAATAGTTAATGAATAGGATGAACTTCTATTGTTTACTATAATTATCTTTCCTAAATTGCTAGCGTCAGGTGTAGGAGCTGAAATTGTATGGTCATTTATTAATGTTACCCAATTTATTTTATCAAGTTCTAAAGTAGCATCTGCTTGTGTTTTTACTACTATATTTTCAATAAACGAGGCATTAGGGATTAAATTTTCTTTTGTTATAAATTTAGTTTCATTTGTTGCAACGTCTACAATAGGTATCAAATCAGCATTTGTCGCTGTTGTTAATTCATTAAACTGGCTTATTTTTTTGTCACTCATTACAGTATAATTTTATATCCATTTTCTTGTAAAATGTAAAATCCATTTTCTTGCAACATATAAGAAAAAGATTCATTTGCCATTGAAATAACCCCGTTTGCAAATTTTAACTTCTTACTTTCAATATTTTTAAAGATACTCAAATCTTTAATTAAATTTTTATCAAAAACAACTTTTTTTGTTTGTTTGTTTACATTTATTAAAGTTGTGCCGTTTTTTTGTGAAAAGCTTACTAAATTATCCAAAGATATGCTATTATTTGCAAGTATATCCGCAACACTAGCATTAGAAGGACTGAAAAAAGTAACAATATTATTTATTGATTGTTCTTTAAAAACAACTTCATTTTTAATGTCAGTAAATAGCTGAATACCTACTAATTTCAATATAATTTCCTCAATAGTTCCCATCTATTTTTATATCAAATGTTCCATTAGTATTTTGAGTAGCTATTATATTTTTAATATTTGCTCCATCTGTTTTTAAAGCTGTTGAAATAACATTATTTATTTCTTGTTCTGAAACATTGCTATTAAGGTAATCTTCAATGCCTACACCTAATAAAGGAGTTTCTTTAAACTCTCCTTTTTTTGAATATATTATAACTCCGAATAATTGAAAATCGCTAAAATCTACCTTCATAGATCCGTTTTCATACACAAAATCATTGTCTTTAATTATTATGTTAGTTGCCATGTTTTATGTTTGTGTTTTCAATTGTTGATTGTGTTGTAGGTGTTAATATTGTTGTTTCTAAGTTTGTAGTAGGTACTCCATTTGAAGCGTGAACGTGAGTATTGTATTTTGTAACTAAACTATTAACCAAGTTTTCCAGGTTGTTTAGTTTAGTAGTTAATTCTATAACTTTAACAAGTCCTCCGAATTCTCCATTATTAAACTCAATACTTTCATTTGCTGAAATATTAATAATGTCATTATCCTCACTGTGCAGCAACAATATTAAGCCTAAATTGGTAATGCCAATATAAATCACGCTGTCAACACTTGGAGTGTAGTTTATATTATTACCTTCGTTTTGTAAAGGGCAATATATTTCACTTGAAATATGGCTGTTAATTGGCAAACAAATAATATTTTCACTATCAATAGAAATTACAGTACATTTTATAATACTTACTACTTCTTTATTGTAGGTATTTGATATTTTTTGGATTGCGTCGGCTAGTTCGTTCATATCAATCCTGCGTTATATGATTTATCGTCAATACTTGTTAATTTTACATCTAGGTCTATTTTTTGTCTATACCCATCAACTCCAAATGTTTTAGTAACTCCTTTTATCAAATAATATCCGTTTTGCTCTTTTAATCTTAGGCTTTCCATTTTTGCTATGTCACCATGTCGAACGCTTGGAAGTCCGAACGTTTCAAAAGAACCTTTCAATCCTGTAAGCCATACTCGATTTAGCATTTGCGTTGCTCTTTTCTTTAATTCATCTATTGTTTGAATGTCGAAAAAATGTCGTGTAATTGTCTCCGAACCGCTTAAATAATTATTATCAGGAACAATACATTCAAGTCTTTTTTCTACTTTTTTAGGTTTACCTTTTTTCGTAGTTGTGTTTAGTTCTACCTTGTTTATTGATATTGCTTTAATATGAAGGTTAATATCTTCTTTTAGTTTGTACTCTAAATTATTGTTTATAACATTCCTGTTAAAATCAAATACCCAAACTCTATCACGCTCTTTTCCATTATAAACATCTTTTTGATCTTCTGGATAATAAACAATTGAAGAACATCTTAACTCTTTACCCCTAAAATAGCTATTTGCGTTTGTGTCTTTTCTAATCCTGGCCAAAACCTGGCTTATAGTTTCGTTTTCGCTGTAAAAATCCCCAATCTTTGTTTTTATTGATTGTCTTACACTTAGTTTGTCAATTTCAGCTTGATGTTTTTTGTTAATTGCTTTTGTTGTTGATACCATTTCAGCCACTATTTTTTCAATGTCATATTGACTTTGAGGATATATTTTAGCTTTTGGCGTTAATTGTTTAAGCAAAAACATTGAATCTTCACACTCTATGCGTACGGGAGTATCAGTAAAAACACGAACTACATAACCTTCAAACTCTTTATTTAATTCGTAAACGTCTTTTGTTCCATCAAACCATATATATCCAAGTTCAACGGTTACTTTGTCGCCCCGTTGAATAATTGGAGGAGTATCTCCAAAAATAATATTTCTACCTGTAAAGTTTACTTTAGTACCTGTTTTTTTATCTTCAAAGTACATATTTCTAGGAAAAGTAAAACTACAAGTATCTGTTTGAGCGTTCCATTGAGATACAATTTCAAGGTTATTAACAAAGTTAAATTCATATTTTTCATCACGTTCAATAGTTACTTCGCTGGTTGGTTGCCAATCAGTCATTTGTTCTATTGTTATTTTTGAAATTAATCTAAGCATTTATACTTTGTTTAAAAACAGTTCAATAGGCTTGTCACTTATAGCCTGTATTTCATAGCTTACCATAGATTGGCTACCTTGTACTTGATTGTATTGAAAGTCTGTTATTACTACATGAGTAATCCCGAATATTTCATTTAAGTACCAACTTGTTACTTCTAGTTCAATAGGACTTTTTAAAGCTTCAAATAAATTTTTTGCCTGTGTTAATGGATAAACTCCATTTTTTGTACTGTTAATTACTCCTTTAATAGCAATAGTATAATCACCATCACTTATAAACTCTTTAATTGTTCCGTTAAATCCTTGTATTGGTGTCGTTATAATCGTTTTTGTTTGCGCTACATCGAATAAAACGCAATCTAGTATTACATCGTTTTCAAATGTTGTAACTTCTTTTAAATCGTTGTCTTTATATTGCCTAGCTTTAAAAATTAAGTTTGAAAATATAGGACTTCCAAAGTTTGAAAAAGCATTTGTGCTTATATTTCTATCTGTTGTTTGTTTTGATTCTAGCTTAGTAATGTCGCTTTTAAAAGGATTTGTTTCTTCTTCTTTTACAGCTTCATTTGCTACTAGCTTAGTAATGTTTGTTTTATAAATTAAAGTATCAAGCGCACCTAATCCAAATGTAGTCAAGGTTAATTTAGCTTGGTCGTTAATCTGTTCAGGTGTTTGTGGTATGTAGAAATCCATTAGTTTTGTCCTTGTCCTATTGATATGTCGTCTGTTACTGATATTAAATACCTTGCAATCATTTCTTTTAATTTTGGCGCTATTTCTTTAGTTTCTTGAACGTGAACGCTTAAACCTTCTACAAGTTTACCAATAGTGATGTTTGTAATTTTATTTTCGTATGTTTTTGCTAGCTTAGTATTGTTTTCTTGGTTTATTTTTGTTGTTGAGTTTTGATTTAATTTTGTATATCCTTTAATTGATTTACTTAAAGGGTCGTTTTGCTTATTTAAACTAAACGTATTTATTAATGAATTAGGCGCAAATAAAGATTCTACAAAATCATCATTTCTTTTGTTTTCTTTTACTTTTGCTGAAAATGATGTATAAAAAATGTCGGCCATATTTTTGCCCGCGTCATCTAAATTTTTATACATATCAGCTTTTGCTTGTTCATCACCAAACAATGATTTTATGCCGTTTGCAATAGCTTTAAAAACATTGAATGTTATTTTGTAAAGGTTTACAATTACATTAACTATTCCATCTATAAACGCCCTGAAATCTTCAAATTTATAGTACATAGCAATTAATCCAGCTATAATAAGAGTTATCCCTCCAGTTATTGCACCCCACATAATAGTAGCTTCTAATCCTGTAAGCGTGAATAAACCTTGAAGACCTAAAAGTCCAACCGAAAAAATCCCATATTGAGCAGCCCAAACTACTGCCATTCCTTTTGAAATTAACATTTGAGTATTCATAAATAACCAAGCACCTCCAACTAATCCAATACTAACGGATAAAGCTTTAAAAAATATTTCCGAATCTCTTACCCATTGAATAATACTACTTAAGCCTGATATTGTAACGTCAATAAAAGGTTTAGCGGCTAAAAATAGGTCGTTAAACATTTCTTTTGAAACATCCCCTAAATTGGATAGCTGTACACTTGTACTATTTGCCATACTAGACAAACCTCCGTAAAATGCGCCTCCCTCTTCTTGGGCAATCCTTAAAGACTTAGAAAGTAGTTCGTATGAAATTTCCATGCCTTTTACTTCTGCCGTACTTTTACCAGTTGCTTTAGCTAAAGCTCCGTAAATGTTAATACCTGCATATCCAAACTGTTTTATATCTAAAGCTGAAGCTTTGCCAATATTTTTTATTTGTTGCATATTGGCCGACATTCTTATTAACTCATCGTTTCCTTTGCCTGCGTAGGCTACGGCATTTGACAATGCCAATATGTCTCCTCTAGCTTGTTCAGCGCTCAACCCAGTTGATACTAGCATTGTGTTTGCTGTTGCTAGTTCATCAACGCCAAAAGGAGATACCAAAGCATCTTCACGTATTTTAGCGAACATATTTGCCCCTGCTTCGGCTGAACCTGTTAAATTAGCCATTTGAATACCTAAAGATTCATATTTTGTACCTACGGCTAAAATCTCTGATCCGTATTCTTGAATCTTTGAAAATGCGAATAATCCGCCTGCGATAGCACCAAGTTTGCCTAATCCTAAACCACCTTCAGCTTTTTGCTGTACATTATTAAACTTTGAATTTGTAGCATCTAAACGGCTATTCATAGCGTCTAATTTACTAGATACTAAATCTTTTAATTCAATAATATACTGCGCCTGTTCGTTAGCCATCTTGTTTATTTTTTAATACCCATTGTAATTTTGCATACAATTCGTAAAACTTTTCATCATTTAAAGTGTCGGTATCAATTTTGAAATAATAGCGTATTAAAGCGTCTGCTTGCTCTAATACGCCATCATTTTTTAGAAGGCTTTCATACCTTTCTATAATTTCGTTATCGTGCTTTTTTTTAGATCCACAATTTGCTGTATTTGAGTAACTGCGCTCAAAAACAAATCATCATCTTCTAAAACTTCCATGTCGGAAATTTCACGAATCACTAAAGCTTGTATCAATTCTTCGTATGCAATTAACGGGTCATGTCCAAGCTTGGCCATAACAGGTGATAAAACATAACGATTAACTTTATTAAGATAAAGCTTCTTACCTTCAACCTCGATTACGTAGGCTAGTAAAGGATATTTCTCTTTTAATTCTATGTTTGTCATATTGCAAATATAATAAAAAAAAAAGGTTATGCAACAATGTTACATAACCAATTTTCACTTAGACAAACAAAGAAATTATCTTGAAATATTTCCAATAATCAAAGGTATTTTTACCATCAATTTAGAATCTCCTTGATTAGCATCTAGTGGATTTTCAAGAAATTCAACATACTGTAAAACATCTTTAGAAAACACTACCCTAGAACCTCCAAACAATACAGTAACTTCAAATGGTGGAATATTTAATGGATTTCTATCTGGACTTGCTGCAATAATTTTTTTCCATTCATCCAAATACAATTCCATAGAGCCGCTATATTCATAGTTGCCATACCCTCTCGAAATTGGCTTGTCGCCAAATCCGTAGTTATTTTCTTTAGTTTGTTTTTCGTTGTATTCTAACTTAGAAATACCTACTACAACATTACCAAAAAGAATACATGAGATATTACTCCATGAGTAATTAATCCCGTTTTTCATTACACTTGTAGCCATTTAATTAAAGTTTTAAGGCAAAGCCTATGTTTACGTTTATGTTTCTTGCAACTCCTTTAGGAATAAGTACAACTCCAATTGTAAGTAACCCAGTAGAAAGTATGTTTTGTGCTGGATTAATTGAAACAGAATAATCAGAGATGTTATTATTTCTTTTCATGCTTTCAAGTTCAACATTACAAGCACTTGTAAATACTTCAATGCTTAAATCACTTATTGTACCGTTACTGTTAAGGTCAATATTTGAATTTAAGTATGGCGTTAATGCTACGTCTAAGAATCGAATAGATTTGTTAATTACTCTGTTATTCTCTATATAAGCGTAATCTGAACTTACTACACAAGCATTGTGAGAATCATTGAAATAACTACCTGCAATTGCTCTTTGTTTTAACAAGAAAACAAATCTAAAGTCGTTTAATTGATCTAGTAATACTTTTGTTTGGTCGCTGTATAATACTCCATTTGCAAAAGCTAAAGTTTCAAGTTCTACGGCATTTGAAAGATTGAATTTCCCTACCCATGCAATATCTTCTTGCACGTTTGCTAAAGAAATAGCACCTAGCATTGCACCACCACAGGTGATACTTTTTGCGTTACCTTTTGCAAGTGTTAACCCTAAATTACCTCCATCTTGGCCAATACAAACCGATACGCTTGAACCTGCAACTGCATTTAAGTTTGTCAATGCTGACAACGCAACTCCGTTTAAGTTGTTTGCTAAAATGATTTGTGCTGGCGTTTTAGCTGTTAGCAAAGTTGTTGCGATAGCTTGTAATTGTACTACTTTAGTAGTTGCAAATGTCACTAAAGGCTCGAAAAACAAAACTTGCTTACATTCTCCGTTTGCGTAGTTTTGAAGCGTTAGAATGTCGCTTCCATCAGCATTTAAAGAAACAAAACCACCACAATACAAAACTCCTGTTGGATTTACCCTAAAGAACTCTTCAATGTGATAGTAAATAGGTGCTAATACAGAAGCTACACCACCGCTAAAGTCAACTAAAGTTTGAGCAATAGTTCCAACAATAGTAATTGTGATTTTAGTTCCTGCGTTTAAGTAAGTTCCTAAACCTGGTTTTGCTGTGATAGTGATTGCGCCTGCAATGTTTGAAGCTGTGAAACCTGTCGTATATGATTTCTTTGTAATGTCGGCAACAATAGAACCTGCAACTGTTGATACTGTTTCGCCTGTTGTTAGTGTTCTTGTAAATTCGCCAATTGTTACAACTTCGCCTGTTGGTAGTGTCACCGTAGCTGTGTAAGTATCCCCTACTGCACCAATTGCGGTAATTGTACTTGAAGCTGTCGCTTTAGTTTCGTCAGCGTAGGTAATGTTAATCCCGTTATCAATCGCATCTTGTGTTGATAATGCTTTAAAAAGCTTTTGCGTACCTAATCCGCCAAACACAAAACCGCTTATAAAATCAGTCCCTTGTGCTGGCCTTCCTAGTCCGCCCTTTCCAAGTGTGAAGCCTACTTTATTTAATGCCATTTTATTTAAGTTTTTATGAGTAAAAAAAAAGGTGGCTTTTAACCACCCTTTTTATTTATTTAGTTTTTAAAATGTCAGCTTTTTTAATGAATTTAGTTTCAATGTGTTTTGGCTCTTCAAAATACCAATCCCCATTTTCAGCAACATATAACCCAGTTAATGTTGTGAACTCCATTAAAACTTCTTTCATATTAAGCTACGAAGTCAGCTGCTACTTTAGTAGTGTGCATAATAAATTCTTCCATTTTTGCAATTTGAACATCAAAAGCAAAAAGAGATTTCATAAAATACAAACTAGAATTGTTTTGTAGCTTTTGCAAATCAATTTGTAAATCTTCCACTGCATTAGTACCTACCCATAGGTTAGATTCTAAATCTGCAGTAGCTTTTGTAAGATAGAAAGTTGATTCAGGCAAACCTGCCAAAGTAACAATTTCAAAACCTCTGTAGTTAGGAATAGTTACACCGTTTACGTCACGGCCTTTGTTAGTCAATGCTAAAGAAGCATTTTCAAATTTTTGCCAATCCAAAGGAGATAACATAAATTTGATTTTCTCAAATCTTGCATCGTCTGACAATAAAGCTAAAGGCAATAAAGCAATTGCAGCATCTAGTTTACCAAGGATGTTAGCTGAAGTGATAGCACTTGGAGATCCAACTGGCAAATAAGTACCTGCTACTAATGCTTTTCTAATAAAACCATCAAAGTATTTAATTTGAGAGTTTGCGCCTGAACCTGTCAATCCAGTAGTGTATCCTAAAGAACCTACGTGCATACCTTTTTCAATTGCTTCAAATTGACGATTTAAAAACAATTGCATCATTACGTTTTCAGCTGTTACTGGCAATTCTCTTGCTAGTAAAGTTTTGCTTTGTTCTTCAGCGTAGAAATGATCTTGAAAGTCAATTGGATTGAACTCTACATAACCCATTGCTTTTGAAGGTGTGATAGTAACTTTGTTTACTACAAATGTACCTGCACTTGTTGGAGTTGCTCCGTAGGTTTGAAGTACGTTTGTAATGTCAACATTTGGGATGTTGTGTGTTTTTTTAATGCCATCTTTTACATAAACAACGCCTTTTTTTACGGTGTTCAATCCAAAAGTAGCCTTTGTAATCATAAAACCAGCTTCTACGGTACCTGCGTATGAAGTATCTGAAATAGTCATTGCCATATTATTTGTTTTTTAATTGGTTAAGCATATAAAATGCGTTTGTAGGTAATTCTTTTGATTTTTCCTCAACAACTTCAACAATATTAATTCCTACTTTATTTAAAGGAATAGATTTTAATAAAATTTCAGTCGCTTCAAAATCTTCAACTGCTTTGTTTTCCCAAATAGAGATACTTTCAGCTGTTAATTTGTTTGAGTATTTTTCAACTAATTGCTTAGCTGAAATCTCTTTTTGTTCTTTTGCTTTATTTTCAAATTCTACCAATTTAGTTTTCAAAGTTTCGTTTTCAGAAGCTAAAGAATTAGCTTTGTTTTCAAACTCCTCAATTTTTTTGGTAGAATTTTCTAAAGCAAAATCAATTGCTCTTAATATCGAATCCTCATTTGAGTTTTCCAATATGCCGAGTTTGTTGCATACTTTTGAATAGTCCATGTTTTGAACGGGTTTAATTAATTGATTTACAAAATTGAAAGCTTCACTATAAGCATTCATTGACTTACTTAAAGTTGGCTTTGCCTTTATCTTAACTGACTTGATGTCAGAACATAAATTCATTGTTTTTGCTGTAGTTGCATCCATCCAAGTTTCAGAATCCATCATTTCAGAAACTTCTTTTTCTCCCATTCCGCAACGATTACAAATCATTTTAACAATAGAGTTTTTAAATAGACTTAAAACCTCATCATTACCATTACCGCCGTATGGATTGTGTACCATTAATAGTGCGTAATCCATCATTGTGGCTTTTTTGCCTGCTAAAAATAGCCATGACGCAGTTGATGCGCAAAGTCCTACATTTACCGTATTGATTGGCGTTTTAGCGTTGATTATTGCTGAATAAATGCTGTACCCATCTATGATGCTTCCGCCTGTCGAGTTGATATGAATTTCAATAGATTCTTTACCCATCAAGTCTAACGCTGTAAGCTCGTTTTGGAATTGTGAACCGCTCACTCCGTCATAACCACCTATCTCTTTATTGATAAGCATTATTGGCGTGTTAGATTCTGGATTGATTGTATATATAAAATTCATGCAACAATATTGCAAATAAAAAAACGCTTATTTATTTTTATAGCACGCTTTAAAATAGTATTTTTGAAAATGATAAAAAATACTGAAAAATT
>Ga0102829_1000585_pt1 | contig 10716 bp, 10 predicted proteins | sample ColrivemetaGS575_FD_84510 | JGI IMG/M metagenome (GOLD analysis project Ga0102829, IMG submission 84510) | Estuarine microbial communities from the Columbia River estuary - Freshwater metaG S.575 | ecosystem: Environmental > Aquatic > Marine > Intertidal zone > Estuary | place: USA: Columbia... | reverse complement strand
TTTTTTATTATTTTTTGATTTCTTTTATTTTCTTTAGTTATATAATACTCTTCCTATGCTTGTTTTTCACTCGCAAGTCTTATTTTTCTTACCGTTTCTTCATTTAATTTTTTAATTAGTAATCTTTTTTTTTTATTTATATCATCATCAGTATTTGTTTCTGTTTCTTATTGTATTGAAGATACCTTTGTTCCTTGCCTTGAAAAAGCGCCTCCGCCGCCATTTTTCGAGAGGTCTATAGAAGAGTCGTTTGATATCTTGTATATGTATAGGGCAAAATTTAAAAATACAAGAATTATTATGCTAATGCGTAAATAAAAATACCAGTCATATTTTATTTCATCTTCTTTATTATTAGAATCTTTATTTTTCAATAAAAAATATACTATAAATATTAAGAAAAGTACTACAAATAATATAAAAATATAGATACTAAAATAATTTTCTATATCATTTATAATCATAGATATTAATAATATATTAAAGATTGCTAGTATTAAACATATGTATGTAAGCAATTCATCATCCCCAATTAGTTTATCTAAATAATTATTCATTTGTTAACATCTGTAATATATAAATATAATAATATATAATAATATATATTATAAATGAATGATAAATTAACTATTGTTATTGATGTTCGTGAAGAATCATTATATAATGATATATTTGACAGAGATTTAGATATTTACAAGGATAAAATAGATATTATAAAAGAAACATTAGATATTGGAGATATTCATATTAAATATAATGATATTCTATATATATTTGAAAGAAAAACTGTCAAAGATCTTATATCTTCTATACATGATGGAAGATATAGAGAACAGAAGGCGCGAATGTTATCATGTTATTCTAAATATCAATTATCATATATTATTGAAGAAGATGATGTTATATCTTCTAAAATATATTCAAATAAATCAATTATTCAAGGTGCTTATATAAATACTATGTTTCGTGATAATATCAGGGTTTTATTTACAAAAAAAATTAGCGAAACAGCCACATTATTGTTATCAATAGCAGTTAAAATAATAGAAAATCCTAAAAAATTTACTTATGTTCATAGCAATGAAAATGAAACATTATGTTATACAGACCATATTAAATTAAAAAAAAAGAAAATAGATAATATTGATATTGACACCTGTTATATTATGCAGTTATCACAGATTCCTCATATTTCAAATATAATAGCAAAGAATATTGCCAAGATATATCCAAATATGCCTACTTTAATCACGAGTATAATAAATAATGAAAAAAAAACTAAAGAATTATGTAAAATAGATGGAGTAGGTAAGGAGAAAGCCGCTACAATTATTAAATATTTATTTGGATACAATTGAGAACATCTTATAATCACCAATAATATCTTTAAATCTTCTAATATTATTAATGATTTTAAGGTCTCCTATATTTTGAGTATTGAATATATCACCTAATATATTAGTTTCATTCGATTTTTCTATATCCTTATAATATACTACTGCTGTATTATATTCAGTTATAAATTTCTTATTATTCAATGTAATCACATATTTCTTATTTTTATCATAATTAATGATTTTACTTATAATATTTATTACTTCTTTATTCTTATCCTTACAATTATTTTTTTGATATTTCCATATTTTGTATATTCCATCGCCAATATAAGCAGATGAAATGATAACACCTGTCTTAATATTCTTAGTAATTTTAATATCTACTTTAAATGTTCCATCTTCAATATTTTTATCAGGTTTTTTCATCTTCTCCTTATCGGTGCTAATAATCTCATCACATTCTCCTATAATATTATTATTATCATTTACAGTTTCAATATTAGTAATCTTATTGGCCTTCACTGACGTAGATATTTTCTTAACTTTTGGTTCACTTAATATGTTAATATACTTGTCAAATAATAACTCTTTAACATTCAATAATTTTAAATTATCTAATCTGTTTTTTCTACGAATATTATCCTGATACATCGGTTTAGTTAATAATTCTTTATCAACATTTTGCCAATATTCTTCATCTTTATCATATCCTGGCAATTGATCGATACACAAAGCATATAATTGCATAATAGGTTTCATTATTTGATTCGTTATATAATGAAGATAATCTGGTGTCAATTTATTCTCTACTATATATTCGGGGTTTTCTATCCTGTCTCCTTGAAGAGAGTTTGGATTATTAGTTTTTATATATACAAATGGAATGCGTTCGTTTACACAAGGACGATTTCCTGGATCTCTTGCTCCTATTCTATCTGCCAAAACCTTATGAGCAATTTTTGAAGGGTCTTTATAAGACGCCTTTATACTTTTAGTAATTACTAATTCTTGTATAGATGTTTTGCCTTCTACCAAGTCCTTTAATTCTTCATTTAGAAACTCTATAGAAGAAGCCAAATCTTGTTTTGTCAATATTATATCAATGACTCCTCCATATACTTTCTTAACAATATGAGCATTATCACGTCGTTTCAATACAATTCCCATAGATTTCTGTTTATAACTATTAATATCCGTTTCATATAAGTTTCCAACGTATCTCTTTTTACTTAGCAATATGAATGGATATAGTGATTTTTCATAATTTAATTTCTGAGGTTTAGGCATTATTTTAGCAATCTCTTTTTCTACAATTTTACCCATCTTTATAGCATAAGGCAATGCGTCCTTTCCCAATACTATATTTCCTTCCTCGTCTTTTAATGGAAATTTACAGAATATAGAATCAGTATCACCGTATATAACATCAGCACCGTAATTATCTTCTACAAATTTCTTAGCCATCATAATCATTTCTCTTCCTGTTGCTGTAGTACACGCTGCTATTTCTTTCAAATATATTGATGATGTCCTAGCACCAATTTGACCATATAGTGAGTTTGCTGTAATTTTATAAGCAATCTGTCGCGAATCTAATACATCCTGTTCAAATGTATTATATGTATCTTCAATTGATATTACACTATCTTTTTGAATATTATAACTTTCTTCTGTATCTATATTAAATATATTGTATATTTCGCCCTTATCTATACAAAATCCAATATATGTATTTGTGGCATCTTTGATTGTCTTATATTCTATTTTTTTCCTCGTATTTTTCCTTTCAATTAAAAGCATATCTAAAATGTCCGCAATAATTCCCTTACGCCCATCTTTATATTGTACGAACGTACATTCTTTTTCTCCAATCTTTTTCTTCTTATCTCCCTTACCTTCATATATATCATAATAGATATTCTTGTATTCTATATTAGGATCGGCGACCCTATATTTTTCATCTATCAAATAACAATCGTGAGATAAATTATTTGAAATCATAGATGAAGGATATAGAGACCCGTAATCAAATACTACAATAGGGTCGTTTAAATATATTGCTTCTTTAGGGTCTAAGACAACCGCACCCTCATATCCATCTTCAATATCAATTACATCATTATCATACGATTTAATAGTAGGGATAAGTGTATTTTTTTCCATACATTGTTTAGCAATTAAAGAGAATATTTTAATGCCTTGACCTCTGCGAAATAGGAAATTAAGCGGAACTAAACAAACATTACCCATACCAATATTATTCTCTATAATCTTTAATTTATGAATAAGACGATTAACAAGACAGCAATCTTGAATACAATATTTCGCAATCTCGCATCTATCTTTAGAATTACCTTTGAACTTATTGAATATTTCTTGCGGCTTTAAATCATTCTTATTATCGCCTAAAAATATTGATGCCACATTATCTAATTTATAACTATCCAATTTTTGTTCTCTTTGCATTACTTTTAATAAATCGATTAATACCACTCCATCCATATCAATATATCTAAGAATATTATCTCCCATAGCAGATGATGATAATTTTTGTTCAACAAGTGACGTTTTACGGGTTATTAATCTACCCCATCCTATACTATATTCTTCTAATATTCCGAGCTCTTTTGCTCTATCCCAAATATATGGCATATCAAAACCAAATATATTATATCCAGCAACAATATCCGAGTTCAATTCATTCATTAATTCCTTCCATTTTATTAATAATTCTTTTTCTGTAGAACATGATAAAACATCACAATCTTCAATTATATCGCATGTATCTAATGTTATAATATTTTTATATATTATTTTTTCAGATCCATAAATATGAACCGTTGTGCCAATTTGAATAATTTTATCACCCTCTAAGGGAACTAATAAACTATCTAAAATTTTTGCTAATTTTGTTTCTTCTTCATTCAATTGAGCAATTGTCATATTTACTTCATTTTCTTCTTCTATTTCTTCTACATCTTCTTCACTATGAGAAGTTGATTTTACAGATGCTGATATTTTATCTAGTATAGATATTATATCATTCATATTTTTTTCTAAAAGCACTGGAATACTATCAATATACTGATTGCTTATTTTTCTCTTAGTATATACACGATTAATTTTTAAATCAATTGCTTGATCTATAATGATATCTTTTTTATAAATATTCTTTAACCAATAAATTATAAAATCACTCGTATATTCATATCCTGCTTTTGCCACTAATGCCAAATCTTGTGCGACCTTACTATAATTCTTAATGGCTACAGGAAAATCGCCGTGACTACTGGTACATTCTATATCAAAAGAGGTTATTAGAATAGGTGCTATTTTATTGATATCTAATGGAATAACGTTTTTACCATCGACACTTATATTATAATTACATCTTCCTGTATCTTCAGCAATATCATATTTTTCAATTCTTACCCATCCACACGGTTTGATATTTTGAATATGGATATATTTAAGAAATGGATCAATATTGCTTTCATATGCTTTATAACCTTCCTTCTCACGAGATTTAAAATAGTATTTGAGATTATTATATAATTTTAAAGATTTTACGGAAACCTTGATAAAGCGAAATAATTTATTGTTAGTAAAACCCCAAAAGTCTTTTTTTTCTACTATAGAAATATTAGAGAAATGAGATAACATATTATTAGGAATAATTTTTTTCTCATATTTATTTCCTTTGAATTGTGCCGTATATTTATCATTTAATATAGTATTTTTGAGTTTTACTACATTTGCCTCAAAAACATTACTATTATAATTTTCCCAATACTCTGGTGGTTTTATATAAAAGAATGGTTTAAAACATTTAACCGTAGTTGATATTGTAGCGCCATTATTGCAGACACCATATAAAATAATTGAATAAATTTCTTCAAAATCCTTATCTTTATTTCTATCATTTTCGGGAATATAGATATCTGTAATTTGAAATTCTATTGGTTTATTATCTAATGGTTCGTAATCTTTTCTTGGTTTATCCATAATAAATAGATAATGACAATTATTTAAATATAATTAATTAAAATCAATTTTTAATTTATTATAAGTAATAGAAGAATGGATATAACTATAGAAGGTTTAATTATTATAATAGTATCTTTAATATGTATTTATTATATTTATAATTATTATCTTAATTTTGGATTAATAAAAGTAAAAAGTAAAATAGATAACAACGAATATATAGTTCAAATTAAAGACGATTCGTTAGAAGCCGCAAATTTAATTGCTAAAATACGAGAGAAATTAATAGTTTTAATGGAACATCTCGAGAAATCATTTGGTATGAATGATAATCGCGTTAAATTATTAAAAAAAAACTTTAGACCAGATAGATTAAAAGAAGGTGTTGATAGTCCGGGTTATACTAGTTATTCTATAAATAAAGGTGAACAAATTATATTATGTCTTCGTAATAATGATAAATTAGTCGATATTAATACTATGGTTTTTGTAGTACTACATGAATTTGCACATTTATCAACGGAAACTATAGGACATACAGAAGAATTTTGGGATAATTTTAGATGGATATTAGAAGAATCAATCAATATAGGTATTTATATTAAACAAGATTTCAAAGTTAAAAACGAAGAATATTGTGGTATGACTATTACTTCTTCTCCATTAGAATAAATATTATATAAGATAAAATATATTATATAAGATAAATATATATTATCTATATTATAAATACAATGAATGAATTGGTGATATATAATAAAGACTGTAATCAATTTGAATTATTTCTATATATAATATTTATATGTATGATGATTAGTAAAAAATATACAAATACTATCAAATTTGATGTATTGCGAAGAAAAATAAATCAATATACAAATTGGAATATCTATTTAATATTATTAAATTACTTATTGATTAATTACGCTGATATTAATAATCTTTTAATATCTAAGTTTATTGCCAATAATTCTTTAAATATATTTATAATATTTCATAGTTTTTTGCTCTATGATAGCCGAATATTATTTCAAACTATAGATAATACACCATTTGTTCTTAATAAAATAATCAAAAATATTTCTGATAAACGATTATTACAAACTGAATATATGATATGTAATGTTGTTTTTCATATATTACCTGTATATTTTTATAGAGATACGCTATTACAATATAAATCTTATGATGATACTAAAAATATGTATTTATATACAATAATTTTTAAGTTTATGTGGACTCTTAATATTTTTGGGAATTATAATTTTATGTCTATTTATATACCATCATTTGATTTTTCTAATATTAAATTAGTTAATGGAATAATTGTATGGGATTATATCTTAGATAATCTTCTTATGAATTTATCTGTATAATTTTGATTACGTAATATATAAAGATATTATTATTATTAATTATATAATATGATACCTAAAATAATACATCAAACATGGAATGATGACCCTGTTCCGCCTATAATTAATTACATACGTAATGAAAATGCAAAACTATTGAAATCATTAGGATATGAAATAATTTTATGGACTGACAAGATGATATTGAAATTAATAAATGAGGAATATCCTGATTTTTATAAAATATATAATTCGGCACGTACAGGTGTACAACGAGGAGATATAGCGAGGATTTTACTTATATGTCATCACGGTGGTATATATATAGATTTGGATATATTGGTTTTACGTGATTTTGCTGAATTGCTAGATATGAAACGTAATACTTTTTACATTAGTTATGAACCTGTTGAACAAACTAAGTTAATATATAATAGCGATAGATATATATGTAATGCTTTCTTTGCTGCTAATAAAAATAATATATTTTTACATAAATTGTTACGTAATATTCCTGAATATATAAATAGACATGGGTATGATTTATTTGGCAAATTTGATATATTTGGAGGATCTTATATATTGACGAATATAAATGATTATGATAAAAATATGAAAGAAAATGATATTTTCATAATAGAAGACAGAGAATTGATATATCCTATAAATGATTTAAAATTAGAAAATATTCCTACAGCAGTTAAAGATTGGACTTCTGTTAGAACTGGAAAATATACATCAAATCCTATTATGGTTCATTATTGGATACATGGAGATTTTGAATCTAAGAATCTTCTTAATATATTTAAGCCCGATGTTAATTATAATATACATTATAATATGTATATATTTTTCAAGATATTGTATCCTAATATAGAAAAAATTGATAATCTCTCTTAATAGTAAGTGGTTTATGTTATTAATAATCTTGCTATTATTGTTACAAATTAGTTGTGTTAAAACTTTTGCTAAAATGCAGTATACAAATATTATTAAAGATACTATATTAAATGATCCTAAAATGCCAATGATTTATACTAATAAATATTTGAAGAAAAGTTTAACTAATACAGTAGCAAATTGTAATTATAATAAACAGTTTGTTTCAGCCGAACACATATATCCACAATGTTTATTAAATATTAAACAGTCTAATGATATGCATAATATTATCAAGACTATTAATACACTTAATGCCAATAGATCTAATTATAAATTTCACGAAGATTATGATATTAAAAATAAACACTGGGTAGAACTAGAATGTAATAATTACGTTAATCACAAAGAAAAAATATTTGTACCAAATAATGATTCGCGAGGTTTTATATCTAGGGCTATCCTGTATATGTATAAGGAATATAATTGCAATCCAAATAAAATAATAGATATAGAAATATTAAAGAAATGGTATTATAATTTTACACCAACAATAGAAGAACGATATCACAATGATATTATAAAAAGACTACAGAATAAGAATAATATATTTATATCAAATTATAATAAAAAAAATAAAGGTATAAAAAAAATAATAGATTCCTTGCCATTATGATAATATATATTATAATTGTTTATAGTTAAATATTGCGATATATTTATTTTTTGATTATAATAAAAAATGATATTGACATAAAATATCTCATTTTTATAATGAATCTTTTAAATGAAGAGCAAAATAATGCTTTAAAATGTGTTATGGATGGTCATAGTATATTATTGACAGGTTCGGCGGGAACAGGAAAATCATATACGATTAAATATATTATAGAGTATTTGAATAATGCGAATAAGAAATATGCTATTACGGCTTCTACAGGAACGGCTGCTGTTATTATTGGAGGACAAACATTACATTCATTTTTAGGACTTGGATTAGGAACTGGTAGTGTAAAAGAAATATTGAATAATATATTGAAGAATAAGAAAAAATATGAGAGTATATTAAATTTGGATGTATTAATTATTGATGAGATTTCGATGATTGATAAAGAATTGTTTGAAAAGATATCTATTATATTAAGTATTATAAAGTCCAATGATAAATTTTTTGGTAATATTCAGTTAATTTTAGTAGGAGACTTTTGTCAACTTGCACCTGTAAAGGGTAAATATTGCTTCTTGGCTGATATATGGAATAAGATGAATATTAAAATAGTATTATTGGAAAAATTAATAAGACATAATGAAGATTTACTATTTCAGCAAATGTTAAAAATTCTTAGAAAAGGTAAATGTACGGATAATATTATTAAGGTCTTAAATAAATTGAAAGATACTGAGTTTGAGAATGGTATTATTCCAACAAAATTATATCCAATAAATGTCAATGTTGATAAAATAAATAATATTGAAATAGAAAAATTGAAAGCAGAGGGAAATATCTCTAAAACTTATAAAGCCGTAACGAGTTGTGATAAAGAGAAAGAAGGTGACAAATTCACAATAGAATTAACATTAAATGCACAGATTATTGTAATTAGAAATATAAATGTTGAAGATTCTCTTGTTAATGGGACACGAGGTATTATTAAACATCTTGGAGAAGATTTTGTTATTATTAATGATGTTAAGGGAAATATTCATAAAATCAAATATTTTACTGATACATTTAATAATGTTATATCTTCTAAAAGTTCTTATATAATACATATGCCTATTAGAATATGCTACGCCCTTTCAATACATAAATCTCAAGGTATGACGATAGACGCATTAGAATTAGATTTGGGTTCTAATATATTTACTTGCGGTCAATCATATACCGCATTGTCGCGTGCTAAAAAATTGAGTTCTATTAAAATTATTGATATTGATAAAGATTCTTTTAGAACTAATATAGATGTTAAAAAATTTTATAAAAATTGTAATAAATAATCTTAATAATTATTAGATATAAATAAAAATGAAAGAAGCATTTGTTTCACAAAGTGAAAACGATGATATTGTAAAGGATGTATTTATAATATTTGGTTATTCGATTGCAAGTATTATAACTATATTATCATTACTATGGGGATATAATACAAATACTAATATATTTATAGCAATTTATTCTTTAATAATAATTATATATAATGTAATGATAATTTCAATAGTTGTTATGAATAAACAAATATATGATTCTACAAGTTATACTATAATATTTGGAACTACCATATTTTCTATCTTTTTGACTTTTTTCATAGGTGTTTATTTTACGTACAAATATTTTGTAGTTTCTCCGTCAAAAGGAGCATCAAACGTTCAAAATGTTCAAAATTCATATAATTATTAAATTATATATATCCTATGTATGATATGATATATAGTATCATATATAATGATAATGTTTTTATATATATATCAAGTGGTAAAATATTTTCTTGTAAATATTCGGGTATTTTATCATATATATTATTTATTATTCCACTAAAATAAATTAAGAATACTATAATGACTATTATTAGATTCTTTTTAATCAATTCAACATCTATATATAACATATAATCGTTTTTATTATGTTGATTAAAATGTTGTGAATATGGATTTTGCGACGGATTTGGTGGATATGACGATTGTGACTGAGAAGGATAATATTGATTCGGAGATTGATTATAGGTTTGTTGATGAGATTGATTAGATTGATGAGATTGATTAGATTGATGAGATTGATTAGATTGATGAGATTGATTAGAATATGATGGGTTATGGGGTGAATTATGTATTCCTATACTTGGCATCTCATGTATTATAGGTGGTTGTAAATTTACATTCATTTCTTTATTATTTTTAGATATTAATATTTCATCTCTGAACTCATTTAGAACATCTTGTACGATAGGATCATTTATATCATTATGTTCGCTACTATTAGTCATTATACCGTAATAATCTAATATTATATTATATTTAGATATTGAATATAATTACGCAACATAATTATATTATATATATTATAATGTTGCTAAATCCTAATTATTTAATTGAATTGCTTACAACTAATAATATAAAAATAAGGAAGTGTATTCATATAGGTGCTCATAAATGCGAAGAAT
>Ga0102829_1000582_pt1 | contig 10748 bp, 18 predicted proteins | sample ColrivemetaGS575_FD_84510 | JGI IMG/M metagenome (GOLD analysis project Ga0102829, IMG submission 84510) | Estuarine microbial communities from the Columbia River estuary - Freshwater metaG S.575 | ecosystem: Environmental > Aquatic > Marine > Intertidal zone > Estuary | place: USA: Columbia... | reverse complement strand
GATAAGGCTACCTATAAAGCTATTACAGGGGCTACTAAGTACTTCCTAATGAAGACGTTCGGAATTACGGATAGCCAAGATCCAGAGGCAGACGAGAAGGTTGATAATGTTCGGTCGGTCACGCCTACGCCATTTAAAAAGGACGTAGCTAAAGTTGAATCTGTAGAACAAAAGGTTAATGATAACTTCTACCGTCAATCATTATTAGCTTGCTTGAAGTCCGAAGGTATCCCTAACGAGTTTGTACTTAACAATATCAAGGAGATTAATTGGGTAGATAAATCAGTCCAATCACTATCCGATATTCCAGAGGGTAAGGCACAAAAGCTAGTTGAAGGTATGGTAAAGATTAAAGAGCGTTGGATTCAATCACAAGGAGTTAAATAATATGAGTGAAACCCAAACTGTAATATTAGTTTTTTCTTTAGCATTTAACGTAATGAGTGTTTTTGTTTTTATTGCATTATATCATCATGGTTATAGTAAAGGCATGGATTACGTTAATGAAATTAAAAAATATAAGGATAAAAGTAATAAAGAATTCGATATAATTAATAAAATTAATCATATACAAGATATGGTTCTACGCTTAAAATCAAAAGATGCTGATGAATATGGTATTCTTTTGCGTGACAGAGATAATCAAAAATTATAATAATATGGGACAAATCATAGAAGATCCACGGTTAGGTTTACCATCAGCGTCGAGCATGGACATCTTTGCTCGTTGCGAAGGGGCATTCCAACTCATTAAATCATTAGGTCTAGTAAAGAAAGAGAACGATGCCATGCGTTCGGGTACGGTTATCCATAAGGCATTAGAGACTCACGACTACGAAGGATTGAATAAGTCTCAGGTTATCACCGCCGACCGAATCGCAGAATCAGAAGCTAAGATCGTACAAGAGTATGGATTAGAATCGTGCTACAGCGAGCGTGAGGTTAGGTACTGGTACGAAGATCCTATCATTGGTAAGATGTACTCTGGACAGCCAGACGTAGTTTACTTCAAAGAGGATGGTCACGTAGTCTCGATTAACTACAAGACAGGATGGGGAGAGTTACCTCCAGTAGAAGAGTCCATGCAGATCATGTCAGAACTTGTGCTGGTCTATGTTAATAACAGGAATAAGCGTAAGATCAATAAGATGACAGGTATCCTATTGGCTCCTAATGCTCCTAATTATAAACGTCAGGATTTATCATGTTCGGTCGAGGAGATTGAAGCCATATCCGAAAGCCTAGACAAAGCTGTTGGTGCAGCGATAACAAATAGTAATCCAACCTATACCAAAGGACAGATCCAATGTAAGTATTGCCCTGCTAAACCTGCTTGTCCAGCACACAAAGAATCGTTTCAACAAACTCTAGCTGTCATTGAACCGTATTACACGGAGATGTTATCAGAGAAAGCCGTAGAGAAGATTGATGGCATGAATCCTCTGGATCGGTCTATCATGTACGAGAACATTGGGGTGATGCAGGACATCCTCAAGGATTGTGAAGCCAAGCTAAAGGAGTTAGCAGAAAAGAAAGAAGTCCACGGCTACATCATCAAAGAGGTTAATGGTAAACGCAAGATCACAGATGAAACTAAGGCTAAGGAGATCGCCGTTGATAACGGGCTTTTTCATTGCTTGAAGGTTGACCTCGGATCACTTGAAGGTGAAGAAGAGGAGAAGCTAGAGAAAGCTCTTACTGATGCGGGGATCTTGGAGCGTGGTAAATCCAAGCGTATGACCAAAGTTAAGGAACCTAAACCGAAGAAGGTGAAGAATGAAGCTACTACTTGAAGTGACGAAAGAAGATTTAGATGTTATTGATTATATTACTAGAGTTAATGTTCATACACATTTATTTGCTTCTAAATTTATGGTAATTAGAAAATGTCTTGGGTTAAATAATTACATTGATAATGATGGTAATATAACAGGAAAAACAGATGACACACTACCAGTACAAGGGTAACTCAGTAATCCGAATGTCGTCCAGCGTATGTCATGACGTAACGAATTACTTTAGATATATGTGGATGCCGTTCTTAATATTGTTTATTTGCTTTACAATTATCTACCATACGTTATCGTGGTGCGTAGATTATGCTTTACAAATAACTAAACCAGAGCCTAAGATGGAGTATCCTATCGTAACGATCAAGGATAGAGTTGAACCGAAACTTGAAATTAAAAAGGAGAAGAAGAAATGAAAACAAAAAATAAATTCAAACCGACAAAAGCTCAAATTGTAGCTTATTGGGAATTAAACAATCCAGATATTAGAATTGATGGATTAACTGTATTAGAAGCATATTATAAATCACCATCACTTAGGCTTAAAGCTAGGACTGATATGGCACGAGACATGGAGAAGATTACATTATACCTAGCAGGATTTTAATGAAAATCTGGTACGAGTTTCGTGATAAAGAAGTAATCGAATTTAGTTTGCAAACTGATGTAGGTGATGCTATAATTCCTATCGGTCGGTCAACCAAGGCACAGGCTGTACCGTTCCTAAAGAAGATTAAAGCTAGGTTTGTAAAGAAGTGTCCAGAGGCATTTGATTATATTATTGATAACATTAAGAAAGGAAAAATAACGTATGAAGATTCAGTACACTAAAGCCGAACATGATTACGAGGAGTTTGATTGCGATCAAGACGAATCCGTATCATCCGTATCAGTAGACGACGATAACTTTAATTTAGAGGATGATAATGATAAAGAATAAATCAAGTAAGAAAATTTGCTATATTGCAGGTAAAATGGGAGGGGTTGAAAATTTTAATTATCCAAATTTCTACGCTGCCGAACCGACCGTAATTAAACTAGGATACAAACCCGTAAACCCTGCACGTAACTTTGACGGCGACCAAACATTGCCATACGAGGTTTACATGCACAAGAGCCTACGTCAGCTATTAGACTGCCAAGCTATCTACATGTTAGACGGATGGGAGAGTTCTCGTGGAGCCAATATCGAACATGATATTGCAATGGCGTTAGGACTAGAGATTATCTATCAAACGTACCCTATTCCGTTAAAGGTAGAGAAACAAGAATCAATCATGCAAGAAGCAGAACGGATTGTCGGTGGAGATAGGCGTGAAGCTTACGGGCATCCTTCTATTCAGTTCGGTCGCCTTGCTAAATTAGGTAGTGCAATCTTTGAAAAAGAAATTAGTTCTTTTCAAGTTGCATTATTCCTGATACAACTTAAAATTAGTAGGCTAATGAATAAACCTACTAGGGATGGATTCGTTGATTTAATTGGCTATACACAGTGTGCATATCTAATTGATGAGATGAACCGATTTGAAGAAGAGAGCCGACTAGCTCCATTCTAAATAAAACAAAAACAAAAGGATACAAGTATATGGAAACCAAGAAGTTCACACAAAAAGAAGCAACGGGATCACTCTTTAAGAATGATCGTAAACAAAACGAAAAACAACCTGACTATACAGGTAATGGAAATTATGGTGGTTATGACTTCCAGATTTCAGCATGGCTAAAGAAGGATAAGAATGATAAGACTTATATGTCCATCAAGTTTTCTGAGCCTTATGTAAAAGGTGGTGCTAAACCAGCATCACGTTCTGATGACTCAATTCCATTTTGATTCATAAGCGGTGTACGCCCGTAATTATCGTACATCAAGAAAGCCGTTGACTCCTATATAGGCTTGACAGATCGGAGAGACGATCACCATTTTTAAATAAAGGAAATCAAATGTATAAAAAAGAAATAGAACCATTGTTAAATAAAAAACTTACTGGCGTTGAATTATTAAAAGAAAATGTTATTTTAATTGAAACGGATAGCTCAGAGAAGCATATCCTATATGCAGAAGGAGATTGTTGTTCTGAATCTTGGTTTGAAGATTTAGTTGTTGGTGAGTTAGGCGGTACTATTGAAGATATTACTAAATCAGATAGTGTAGAAGTTCCAGCTACAAGGCAGGAATGTGATCTTAAATATGATTGTGAAATAAAAACTACAAAAGGAAGTACCGCATTTAAACTTATTAATTCATCAAATGGATATTATAGTGGAGATATTAGGTATGCTGGAATTTACAATGGCACATTGAAGTCTTGGATGATTTAAAACAAAGGGAAATCTAAAATGAATTTAGAAACAGAAAAACAGTTAATAAAAATGCATTATTTAACACTTGAATATGGAAAGCTATCTCACTGGGAATTAGTTGACTTATGTGCGAGACTTAGATGTGAATGCAATGGACTAAAAAATGTTCAAAGTGAATTTCAATCAAAGATAGATAATCAAAAAAATAGAATTAAAGATTTAGAAGAAAAATTTGAATCCGTAAAGTTATCTAGTGAATTTCAAGATATAAAACAGCTAGAAAAAACGATAAAAGAACTCCAGTATGAACTATCTAAATTACAAGAAGTACAGGAAGTAAACCTTAGTATGCGTGAAAGGTTAAAAACACAAGATAACCAAATAATGAGATTAAGATTTCATTTAAACAAACTTCAAAATAGTAATAGTAATATTAATTTTTAATAAGGGGAAATCAAAAATGATTACAGCGTCAGAGATAGCACGTTTATTAAACGAACGGTGTATGGAGGTTTGTCGTCATTTACTACCACAAGGCAAGCAGAAGAACCAAGAGTGGTGCGTTGGTGACTTGGCTGGTAGTGAAGGGGATAGTTTAAAAGTAAAGATGTCTGGAGATAAGCAAGGGGTATGGTCTGACTTTGCCTCTGGACAAAAGGGAGGAGACTTAATTGATTTATGGGCTGCTGTTCGTGGCGTACCAATTCGTGACGCTTTCAAACAATGCAGAGAGTTTCTAGGGATTAAGGATGATGGCATTAGAACTAATAACTATGTCAAAAAGGCTAGACCGAATATCTCAAAAGATAACCTACGTCCACTTAATGATCTGGCTTCTACCTACATTGTTAATGAGCGTATGATTAGTGACGCAACGCTTCAGTTATTCAAGGTAGTGCAGGACGATAAGGGTAACTTGGTATTCCCTTACTTTGATGAGGATGATAACTTAGTCATGCTCAAATATCTTTCAATAGACCGAACCGAAAACGGAAAGAAAAAGATATGGACATCAGCAGATAGTATCAAGGTTCTATTTGGTAAACCAGCATGTGACTTAGCATTATCGTCGGTCGTCATTACAGAGGGGGAGATCGACGCTATGACTTGTAGGCAACTAGGGTATAACGCTGTCTCTGTACCGTTCGGGGCTAAGGGTGAATCCTCTGATGGCAAGTCCCCTAACGACGAATGGATTGCTGAGGACTACGGATGGTTGGCTAAATACTCTAAGCTTATCTTGTTCATGGATCAGGACGAAGCAGGGAAGGTTGCTGTCAATGCCATCATAAAACGCTTAGGTCGTGAACGGTGTTACGTTGTTCAGACCGACGAAGGAAAGGACGCTAATGACCTTATGTGTTCTGGCAAAGTCAAAGAGCTTCATTCTGCTATTGAAGGGGCTAAGACGGTTGATCCAGAAAGCTTGAAGCAACCAAAAGATCTAAGGGATTTGATCGTCAAGGAAATGTTTGATCCTGATACCAAAGGAATCCCCTTTATGTTCAATATCCCATTCAACATAAGGAAGGGCGAAGTAACTTTGTGGTGTGGCTACAACGGGCACGGGAAATCGAATCTTCTATTGCAGACTATGCTTCACTTAGCCCAACATAAAGAACGTGTCTGTATTGCCAGCTTAGAGGTAGCACCTCACAGGTCTATGGGGATTATGATTCACCAACACCTTAGAACTAAGCCGACCGATCATGCAATGGTTGACGAAGCGATTAAAGAGATCAATGATAACATCTGGTTAATCTGCCATGTCGGTACAGTGAAGTGGAAAGGGCTAATAGAAGAAATGAAATATGCCCATGCTAGATATGGTATAACACAGTTCTCTATTGACAGCTTGTTAAAGTGTGGTATTAATGGAGATGACTATAACGGTCAACGTGAGTTTGTTTCGGCATTAGCAGACTTCGTTAATGATACTGGATGTCACGTACACCTAGTAGCTCATAGCCGTAAGTCAGCAGATGAATTACAAATGCCAAGTAAGATGGACGTAGCAGGATCAGGAGATATTTCTAACCTTATCTGGAACGGTATCACGGTCTGGAGAAATAAGGAGAAGGAAGATAACTTGAGAATTGCTGAGTTCGACGGTGACGAAGAAAAGAAACGTAAGGTATCCAATGAATGTGACGCACAGATTAAGTTCTGGAAACAGAGAAACGGTGACGGTAGCGAGCCACTAAAAAGGCTTTACTTTCACCCACAAATCTACACATTCTGGACACCAGATCAAAATAATTAAATAACAAAAAGGATAAATATGAAACTAAAAATAAATAAAGAAAAACAAAAAGAATTAGCAATGGTACACATGATTGAAAATGATGCTCCTGAGTTTAAAAAAATTAAAAAATGGGCTAAAATTTTTGGAACATATAAAGGAGAAGTTTATACCTCACCTAGACATATTGGGTTCACGGATAGCATTGCGATTATGATGGCGGGTTTTGATGGAACACCATATATTCCAAATGGAAATATTTTCCTGTTCCCTGTCAAATGGCTTAAAGATCAAATTGAAGATAAAGTAAAGGAATCTCATTTAATAAATTTATTAAATGCTATTGAGAAAAAAGGGTTAGAATCTATTAAGTAATAAACATTATGTTTACAAATGGACAAAAAGTAATTTGCGTAGATGACTCATTCGACCCATCTGTATCACGATTGTATATCAATCTACCTAAGAAGGATCAGGTATATGTAGTACGTGATATGTGTGTCGGTATCGGATTTGATCTACAAGAAGGAGAGATATGCGTGTACCTAGTAGGAATGAAGAACCCACCTAGCAACGTACCGCCATATCCAGAACGAGGATTTAAGGTAGAACGATTCGCCCCACTAGAATACAATACAGAAACAGAATATAACCACCAAGAACAAGGAGATTTAATAACAGTATGAACACAGAAACATTCCCCGCATTTGAAAAGATCCCACGATTAAACCGTGATTGATATGATAATTATTAATTGTTTAAATTGTGAATGCCTAATAAAAAAGCCTTCAAAAATAAAAAAATTCTGTTCTTCTACTTGTCGAGAAAAGCATTGGGTAAAAAATAATAGAGAAAGACTTAATGAATGTGTCCGTAGATATAGAGCTAGGAGATATGAAAAAGAAGGATCATGGCGAGAAACAGGTAAGAAAGTAATTGAACTTAGAAAGTGGATGGTAGAGTTAAAATCAAAACCTTGTACTGATTGTGGTGGATTTTTCCCTCTATGTTGTATGGATTTCGATCACAATAAAGGAGTTAAATCATATAATGTTGGAAGTATGTTTGCCCATCATTATAGTAAAGAACTTATTCAAACAGAACTAGACAAATGTGAGTTAGTATGTTCTAATTGTCACAGGATAAGAACAAGAGATAGAAAAACAGGAAGCGGTAAAGCTTACTTAAAATATAAAAATGGAGAAAAATAATGGACTTTCCTTCTTTTAAAAAAATACCAAGATTGAATCGTGAAATTGTAGTCACAGAAAAATTAGATGGCACTTCGGCATTAGTATCAATCAGTGAAGATGGATCTATTAAGGCTGGATCACGTAACCGTTGGATCACACCGACCGACGATAATTATGGATTCGCTAAATGGGTGGAACGGAATAAGGAAGAACTACTTAAACTAGGTGTAGGCAATCATCACGGTGAATGGTGGGGTGCAGGTATCCAACGTAGATACGATATGAAGGAGAAAGTATTTAGCTTATTCAATACTGGTAAATGGAATAAAGAAAACGTACCTTCCTGTTGCCGTGTAGTGCCTGTTATTTATCAAGGTCTATTCTCACAACATGAAATCCTTATCGCTATTAACACCCTAACCAATCAGGGTAGTATGGCAGCAGAAGGGTTTATGAATCCAGAAGGTATCTGTATCTACCATACAGCAGCCGACCAATATTTTAAAGTTACCGTATTAAACGACGAGAAGCCAAAGGGATTAGTATGAATAAACTACTAGATTATTTTTACGATGGTTGTGATATTTATGGTAAAGTTAAATATGGTAATGGATATAAAACGCATAGAGATACAGAACAAATAAATGGAATGACTGAATTTGCTATTTACTACATGATCTACACACTAATTACATCAAATGAAAAGAACACCACTAAAACGAAGTCAAAAGCCAATACGAAGAGTAAGCGTAAAGATGGCAAGCAAGTTAAAGATTTACTCCGTACTAAGAAAAGAGTTCCTACAAAATAATCCTGATTGTTCAATATGTAATCAATCTGCATCTCAGATTCACCACACAAAGCACCGTGGAAAAAACTTAAACAATGTTGACAGCTTTATGAGTCTTTGTTGGATATGTCATAGATACGTCCACGATAACCCCAAGGAAGCTAGAGAGAGAGGATATTTAAAATGAGTTCTAACTATTATATTGGGGTGGATAACGGTGTTAGCGGTGGCGTAGCTATATTAGATCAATCGTCTAGACTAATGGACGCATTCCTTATACCGACCAAGAAAATTGGTGATATGAAAACTATTGATCTACCTAGCTTTGAGGACGATCTAATACCATACCAAGACTTAGGTGCTGGCATTAACGTCATGTTAGAGCAGGGTCAGAAGCAGCCTTTGTTTGGGTGTAAGGGTAACTTTGCTAATGGTTATTTTTTCGGTCTGGTAGAAGGCTGGTTGATAGCTAAGAACATTTCCTACGAACTAACTAACCCTAAGACATGGCAGGAAGTTATATTTAAGGATATACGTGGCTATACCAAGGGGAAGAAGAATGATACCAAGTCATTAGCACTAGAGGTCTGTCGTCGTAGATTTCCTACGCACAATATCAAGGATCATAATATCGCTGATGCCGTGTGTATCGCTCTTTATCTTCGGTCTAAGTTTATCTAGCCTCACGAGCGTACTGCTGTCTAGCTTGTAGATATGATCTTAAGTTATCTCCAGCTTGCTTATGAACGTCTAGGGATTCTTTAAGTGATTCACCAGAAAATCCTCCACGACCAATAACAGATTTAGCAGCTTTCATTTGATCTGCCTTTGACCGACCAAACATACGAAGCGGTGTTGAGTTATTGTAAAGTTCACGAAGTTCTTTAGGAGTGTATTGGAACCGTGCCAATGCCTTGCCACTTAAAGGATTGCCCTGCTCATCTACAGCGAGTTCTTTAATCTTTTGTTCGGCTTCCCATGCTTCCTCATTGTCACCGTTCTTAATGGCAGACTTCCAATCTTTAACCAATGAGTTCTTGTAAGTATCCCATACCTTAGCTTGTTGTTCCTTGGCTATACCAGCACGTTCATAATAAATTTGAGCGTTCTCATAATCGTTCGGTTGAACAACTTCAAGATCAATACCAGCATTAGCTTTGAGTAGTGCAGCAGGAAGTTCACGCTTTTGATTTATCCCCTTGTACTTCTGGTCTAATGCCAGCCAGTTATTTGTAAGAATACTAGGAGCAATCTCCTTCAATACCAATGCACCTTGATTACCAGCCCAAACGCCAGCAGGTGCTCCTTGTGGTGTAATCTGTGCTCCTGTGTAGGTATTCATGTTGGTTGCTAATTGGAACACCGTCTTAGCTAATGGATTACCTGTAATCAATGATCGGATACCAGAAGTAATCTTGTCTCCGTTACCACGTACCATTGCGTCTGTAAAGCGGAACCCTAACATATCCAATGTAGGGATATATCTATTCCACTTTAAGAGATAATTTTTTTCAAGTCCTAATGCACTCTTAATCCCTGTCTTTTCTAGGATCGGATCGATATACGACTTGCCACGTAGACCCATAGGCAAGAAAGGAAGTACCGCAGTTAGTTCGTCCTTCGCTGCAATATCTTCTTTCTCCTCGTCGGTCGGGTCACCAATCGCCATACCAATAGCATTCAGAATCCAAGGGAAAGCAGTCAGACCGACCAAATATCCTAGCTTGCTATACTCCTTCTTACCCGTTAAAGGACTTCCCTTGTACGCATCCTCAATGATATTCTTAACAACCTTGAATAATTGGTGTTGGAACGACCAGAAACGATTAAATCCATAACGGAAAGCAGTCATTGTCTTATTACGTGGCACTTGGTTGTAGTTGATACCATAACGAGAGATATAGTTCTTCGCTTGTTCCTTGGTATCACCATTCTCAATACGCTTCAAATAAGCAGCGACCTTAATAACATCGTCAACTAACCCATAAGCAGCTAACACTTTGTTATTGATTTCTTTTGCTGCCAATTTAGTCTTGGAATATTTATCCTTAATCTTTTTAGCTAGTTCGGTAATAATATTAACCTCTTCTCCATTGGCTATCTTATTACTGATAACAGGTTCAAGTTCCTGCAATAAATCGCTCAACTCATTGACATCCGTATGACGACTGACAACTCCAGCCTCGATAAGATCCATGATTATAGGACTGTTACCACCACTAAATGAATGATCCTTGGCTATTTTTAACGCTTTAAATAAAAGCTTTGTATCTTTAGGATTAATGCCAAGCGTAGGAGCCATCAGCGTAGTAGAGAATACGTTAGCCATGAATGTGCTAGCGGAGTAAGCCGTCTTTGCCATTGCCCACAAATCCATTCCTGTCTTATACGTTTCAAACCAAGAGTTCATTTCTCTAGGATCAAATGTTTGT
>Ga0102829_1000580_pt1 | contig 10770 bp, 25 predicted proteins | sample ColrivemetaGS575_FD_84510 | JGI IMG/M metagenome (GOLD analysis project Ga0102829, IMG submission 84510) | Estuarine microbial communities from the Columbia River estuary - Freshwater metaG S.575 | ecosystem: Environmental > Aquatic > Marine > Intertidal zone > Estuary | place: USA: Columbia... | reverse complement strand
TAAAAGGTCATACTAGGGGACTCATAATCCCTCTTTGATAGTTCGAGTCTATCTGGAGCCACTAACACAAAGCACCTCACTGGTGCTTTTTTCTTTTTACTGTTGACAAACATTCAATCTTGATGTAAAGTGAACATATGAAATTCACTGATGTAGTTAATACATTGATAGACGGAAAGCGAGTCAGGCGAGCAGCTTGGCATCGAGTAGGCAGTTATATAACGTGTGATTTTGAGCAGATGACTATGTACGTTGGTGGAGTTGTTAGTGCATTTAGCCCAAACAAGGTTTCATTGATTGCTGATGATTGGGAGGTGCTGGATGACTAGTCAAGAGTTAGTTGATGCTTTACTTGACGGTAAAACTTTGACTCATAGTTTCTTTGGGAGAAACGGTCGTGTCCACGTACTGCATGATGCAGAAGAGGGTAACAGACATCACCGGTTAGTTGTTGTTTATAAAGACAACGAACTAGGTTGGAGTAGAGAAACCTATAAAGAGTCTATCGCTCGGACAAAACCGGAGAGTGTCTTGAAGCATATCTACATCGATACTCTAAACCTACATCGTGACAACGTCATGATGATACGTGAACAGTACTGGATGCTCAAGGATGCATATTGTGAGTCAGGTTGGTCAATCTGGGAGCCTACAGATGGAGTTTAGAGCCAAGCCGTCTGGGTGCAAGTACTTGAGTAGGAAAGACCAAGAAGCAATCAGGTTTGCTATGAACTACTTCAGGGAAAACCCAACGGAACTTTCTTGTACGTTGTACGAAGTGCTGCCGGATGGAACTGAACAGATAGTGGGGAATATCCCAAATCCTGAGTTTGAGAAATTAGAAGAGAACGTTATACGGCTCATGTCCATATACACGCACTTCAAGAAAAAAGGTGAACCAACACCAGAAATGTGGCAATAAGATGACGATACAAGATTTTCAAACCATGGTGGCTGCGTTGCCGACATACGCTTTTGAGCCACCACGCATCGTGATTCATCGGAAGTATTACAACATGATGGTGCATGCGGCTTACAAAGCATCAAAAGCCGTACGCAAAGCCAAGGCACGGAAGAAGCGCATCAATTCAAAGTGTGGGAGATAGTAGGATGAGAGGCATTGAAGCACTAAAAGCACTCAGAGAAAACAAAAAAGTCAAGCGTAAGGACTGGCGTGATGGCGAGTACCTAGCGACTTATATGACTAGTCACGGATGCAGAATTGCACCTTCACCAAAATACAATCAATATCGCGCACATGATTTATACCATCTAGAAGATGCAGTACTCCTAACAGACGACATACTAGATGACTTTTTAGCCGATGACTGGGAGGCAGTAGAATGACATTCATTGAAGTGTTCAATGACCTAATGAGTGGCAACCCAGTCACACGTACTGCATGGATAGAAGATGACGAAAATCGAATTATCTTCTACGACCCCAAAAACGAGACATTCGTCGATAGGATGACGGCAGAGCAATCAGAAACACAATGTAAATTTATCTGCATCACTCACAAAGATATGAGTGCTGAAGATTGGGAAATCTGTGATTGGGAAGATGAAAATGAATAGTTTTGAAGCGATGGAAGCACTTCGTGAAGGACGTAAAGTCAGATTTATCTGGTGGCCTGACCAGAACTACATCATTAGAGTAAACGACGATATCAAGGGTTTTCCGGATACCTTTGATACCTACATCCAAGAGAATCCTTGGCGAGTTATATGGCTAGTCTTTGATACTGCTCACGACCCAAAACTCTGGGCATCGGCAGACTAGATGACTGGTATAGAAGCACTTGCATTAGCCAAGCACGGTTTAAAGGTTACTTGTCATACTTGGTACGCCAAAGATAATCCTTGGGACTACGCGGCATGGATAGAAGAAGGATGTATAGTGAATAGTCCGTACGAGAGCATGAGTGCATACGACGCTACAAACGCTTTTCTGGCAGACTTACTAAATCAAGAATGGGAAGTACTTGAGTGATAGTAGATAGTTATAAGTGGATAAGAAGTCAGTATCCAAAGACGTCAGAAACGCTAGTCTTTGAAAATATTTGTGACTCAGCATATGAGTTCAAGTCATACAGTGAAGAAATACATACAGACGAAGACATTATCAAGGTAGCAGTTATGGTCAATCAAATAACTGAGAAAATGCACTTCGGTATCAAGTTCAAGAACCCAGATGTATGGATAAGTGAATTTATACCTATGGAGAAGTACCCTCAGTCGGCTATGTACATGCCAGCCATAGAAAACATTATTCGCTGTTATCAAATGGGCAAAAGACTTGAGGCTGAAAAGGGACTATGAAACTAATACTTACACACCGTGTATACACTCACGACGACGGAACAATCACAGATAGATACGACGCTGTTGGTGACAATAAAGATGCCGAGCTGGTCATCCATGGGTTTAAAATAGACTATGATGTGTGGCGTCCACTAGACTCTGAATTAGAGTTTTTCGTCCGTCAGATTGTCACTGACCCAGAGAGACCTAATCGCACAATCGTTGATGAAACGGGTAAGTGCGCTACAGTCAATGTACACAAAAAAGTCAAGTCAGTAACCATAGAGTGGGAGTAGATATTTATCCACTAAGTGGATAGAATCTATCCATAGAACCTATCAAGCCTCTGCATATGCTCAAACCGATAGGTCCCTATGTCCCGTTTCTTATCTCCCAACCTACATACCCGAATAGCTTGCTGTTCGGGTATTTTTTTGTGGTAGTATCTTCATGCCACCGAAAGGTGAGCTTTGTATGAAAGCAGAAAACTCCAGTTACTGCCCGACATGTACAAACTCTGCAAAACCGAAAGACCAGTTCTCCAGACTGGTCTTTTTTTGTTAGGAGACCTATGACCGGCGAAGAAGCAATCCCTCTATTACGTAAAGGCAAACTGATGAGACGCAAAGTCTGGAGCAGCAAACTACACGTATTCATGAGACAGATGGGTGATACGTACTACCTATTCGCTCAAGGGGCTGATGTATTTGACATGATGGATGACAAAATCAAACTGTCAGACTTCTTCTACAATGACTGGGAAATATACGTTGATATCGTTGACAACGGAAAGCCATTCGATGTATAATTGTCATGTAAGGGGACTACATGATAGATATTGCATTCGACCCTATATGGGCACTGAAGCACGGATACACGATTGTTATTGAGTATGACAACGGTGTAGTAAACCAGTACAAGGTTGTTGATGAACAACTGATGTCCAAATCTTCTGGTTTGTTATTTGACGTGGACTGTTTCTTGCCATGTTTCCATCTCAAGCTTGGTGTAAACGCTAAGTATTCACTCGTACCAGCAGAGGCATCTTTTTGACTGTAGACGCAGCAATCAAAAGTATCCTTGAAGGTAACAAGGTCGCAAACGAAGCTGACTTGACTTTCAGGGAAGTTTATTTTGATAAAGAGTCAAGATACTTCATCTACTCTATCCAAGGAGTCGAGTCCATGAGGGATAGGAATTTAGTACTGACCGTATCTGATTTGAAAAGCAAAGAGTGGAAAACTGTTGACATTCGGACAAGCACTACATAGTTTAAAAAACGGTTTTACCGTGACTCGTACATACGTTGAGTCCGACGCTGTTGTTGTTGTATTTTGTAAATTTACAAACAACCAAAAACTGGTCAGAAAGAAAGTCACGACTAAACATCAGTCCGACTGGAGACACTCTGGCTGGTCACTGAAAGATATGTCAGCAACCGACTGGATAGTCGCTGGTTGACGACCGCAGAGGCGTATGAGTACATCAATGCTGGCGGTCAAGTAAGACATGCCACGTGGTCAATGGATGTTTACGCATTCATGAAAGATGATGTGCTCTACGTCACTAACGATGTGCACTCATGGAATTGTCCACCTCTAGAATTCTTCTCTAATAACTGGCAGATATATACAAAGTAAGATACACTTGTCATGAAAAGGGATAAGGGGGAAGTAAAATGGATTTCATAACTATCATCGGTTTAGCGTTCGGGCATTGGTTTGCTGACTTTGTACTACAGTCACGTAAGATAGCAGAGAGTAAGTCGAGTAGCCTACGGTCACTGTTTACGCATGTAGGCTTGTACACTACTGCTCTTGCTTGTGTGATGGTGCCTATCCTTATCATGCATCATAGTTGGAAGTTGGTGTTATCCTTCATCTTGCTCAATGGCTTTTGCCATCTAGTCACTGACTTTGCTACATCTAAGATGTCAGCTCATGCTTGGCAGTCAGAGGATAAGAGCCAGTTCTGGAATATCATCGGCTTTGACCAGTCTATCCACTGGAGCCACTTGCTGATTACTTACTTCGGCTTCTTTGTGTGGGGTTAGTATGTGGCCAAGTAACAGCGGTATAAAGCCAAGACCAAGTGACGAAGATATCTATAAACAAACAACTAAGCAAGTACTTGATAAGTTGGTGGAACTGCGAGAGAATCGACGTTCATATGAGTGGATAGCATCCTACATGTTTGCCAACAACTACCAGTCGCCGTATAAGCGTTGGAACGTAAAGTTGGTCAAGTCACTTCTTTGGTCTCATGGGTTTAAACGGGAAACAATGTACAAGGCTCCGGACTACCGATACTTATTACTCATTGAATCCTTGAAGGCTGATGGTGTGAGCGTTGACGATATAGCCGAGCATCTAAACAGTCAAGGTAAGAAGACGGTAAATGGCTATCCGTTTACTGGAAGCTTGGTAAAGCAGTACGTTAGTCGTTACAACGGACTCAAGGTCAAGTACGGTGACGATGTTGTTAGGTTTACGAAACCAGTGGAGGAAGACGATGAAATTTGAAGAAGCAGTGAAGGCGATGGATAACGGTTCCTTTGTCCGTAGGTCTGGATGGTCAAAGAACATCAAGTTGTATGCTGCCTATCCGACAGATGAACAAGATAAGCAAGAGTCAAACAACAAGCGGCATATCTTTGCACAGATTGACTCATACGAGCCAGAGTACGCCATCTTCCGTATATCGGACATCTATGGTGATGACTGGTATGTCATTGGTGAGGACAACATTACAGACAATGAACTGTAAGTACAACGACAAACAACTACTAGCAATGAGTCATGTCTATAGTGCTCATCTAGCAAAAGGAAACGTTGGTGAAGGTGACTACTACCCATTGATGAATGGGGTTGAAAGCGTAGTCAACTTGGCTATGACTGAGAAGGGTGCAACCTTTACCTACAGTAGGGGTGATTGGCACGTGACTTACATCCGTGACAAGAGGAAGTGGAAGGAAGACGAAGACTTTCTACTTACGGCTATCAAGGGTGACGCAGTGTTTCATCAAACGGAGGATGACAAATGACATTTGGACAGATTTACGGCGCACTAAAAAAGGGACGATGGGTTGGTCGTTCTGGTAAAGAGAATTTACGGTTGTCGATTATGGATGGCAGAATCCTTACATCCATTTGGGTTGACGAGAAGTTTGTTGTTCATGTCAACAGTGACGTAATACTGACAGCAGATGATTTACTAGCAGAAGACTGGGTTGTCTACAACTAAAGACCACGGCTTCTGCCGTGACATAACCCTTCTTTGCCGACGTGTAGATAAGGGTTATGTTATTGAGTGTGCCTACGTTAGGGCATTAGGTGCAGCAATGGCATCTAGGCATAGGAACGCCGACTTACTCAAGAAGCACCAGAAAGAATGCAATAGTAAAGGGCTTAACTGGGAGAAGTACTGGACGGGTGACCCGTACTTTACAAAGAAGGTTAAAGTCAGGGACTATGGCTAGTAGTTTATAATCTTTACGAAGTAATAGGTCAAGTCACCGGAAGTTTCAGTAGGGGAGAAGAGTGTATGTTTGAAAGCGTAAGTGACCATCCGTCTAACTGGCAGTGCGTAGTTGATTACGACCATGTAGTCAACGGTATCAAGGCTGTAGTAGGCGACGTAACTGATATCGGTGTATTTGCTGAGATATATCCGTGCATCTTTGAAATGGCTGATAAAGATATCGTAGATGGCTGGTGCGCTATCGACAAGGTAGCCTTTGCCGCCGCCATAGGCTTCTATACGGCTACTGCTGTTCAGTCGCTATACAAGACGGTATCGCACCGGATGATATCAGCGATAACAGTTGCTCCAGTCATTGACTTGATGCAAGCTGGACTGTTACGGGTAGAGCCTAATGCTATCTATTTACGGTATGTAGACGGTATGGAGTTGATACCAGAATCACCTTATGAGTAATGTTGACAAACAACCGGCTAGTGTTGTAAGCCGTAAGACTCATGGAAGAATCGAACTGCCTAGGCATGATGACTCATTACTACGTGAGTACTGCCGTAAGAAGCGGTTACTAAATGGCTGGACGTACGCTTATGTGGGTAGGCAAGTACTACAGCGCAACGGTAAGCCGTACTCAAAGATGAACATCTATAACTGGGTTACTGGACGCATACACTTTGGACCAGAGTACTCCTTCAAGATGGCTCAAGCATTTCGTGTACATCCAGTGTATGCAGCTTTCCTTATGCGTAGGATTCCAGAGTACGAGTTAGTAGATGATTACCCAGATGAGAGTGAGGTAGTTGACTACCTTATGAGTGGTATGCAACAGTTTGGATTTAAGATAAAAGCGGAAGATAAGAAGTATGAAATTATCTGACTATGTAAAACGGCGGCGTAAAGAACTAGGGCTAACACAAAAGGAATTGGCTCGTGCTGCTGGTCAAGACGCTGGCTGGATATGCATGCTTGAGACCGGCTTACGTAACTGTGGCAACCAAACAGCAGAGCCACTAGCCAAGGCGTTAGGGGTACGAGCAGACGTACTACACTTGCTTAGTGGTCACTCACCGGTATTAGACTTCCGTGACGACATACCTATGGAAGACATAGAGGCTGCCATCGATGAGTTCAAAGCAAGGGTAGCCAGCAGTTTCTGACAGGGCTAGACGGCCACCGTCATGCTGTTTGCTGGTCATAGCCTAACTCAGCAGTCCTGTGGTGGTTGGTGATAGTTGATTATGCAACAGTTATTAGATGTGAAAAAACCGGCTAGATTTTAGCCGGTTTACATTTGCCTACGATATGGTAGTGACCTATTTGGTATAGGTCATCGTTCCGTGGAAGTCTACATACAAGTCGGTGGTATCCATCACTACGTGGAAACCTACAGTGACATGCTGGACGCTTTCTGTCATGTCTACCGACATGTCTATAGACTTGACATTTCCGTTTGATGCACACACATTTACCAATTCGACAACATTAGCGATGTCGTACGACTTGTGATTTGTCGTCATGCCATCCACTACAGTAGTGGAAGTGTAGTAGCAGAAATTTGCCATCCTAGCGACATTGTGGATGCTATTTTGAGTCATCTGGAGTACTCCAGAGGTGTAAGTGATATCACCTTGAACAGCGATGTCAGAGGCGATGATAGCAGATAAGATTGTCATTTTGGTTCCTTTTAGGATTACTTGACTATGTTACCGATGGTAACGAGTACTCCAACGATGATAGCAAACGCAAGCGTGCCAGATATGGCAAGGGCAAGGTTTACGATTTCGGCTTTGGTTGTCTGTGGTTGCATGGCGTATTGTATCAGAATGTCAACCGATAGCAAAGAAATATGACATGCAGATGAAAAATAAACAAACTATTTTCAAGCCGGTATACAATGTGTAAATGTTACTGACAGTCACCACGGTGGTGACGCATAGTCACATAGGATTTTGGCAGGACGGTAGTTGCATAATCAACTGTTGACTAATCAACTACTTTTGCAACCTACCTAAATATCCTGTGGTGGAAGCTCGGTGTGACTATTAGTCACATGCTAGTGATAAACAAAAACCGGTTAGATTTCTCTAACCGGTTTGATGCAACCTACATGAAACCTACTCGGTTATATAGTCCGAGTAATTCCAAACCTTCACACGATAGGTTTCATTATTGAAGTTGGTCAATTCCCAGACTTCATTCAGTCCCCAGACTCGGATAAGTTTAGCCGAAATAAGGTTTGGATGGATTTCATCCAAAGCGAATTCACGACTGTAGAAAATTTCTATCCTTGCTTTGTTCAAGGACGCCTCACGGGTGAGGTTTTCGGCGATACTGATTTCCATTTGCTTTGTCATTGGTTTGGTTCCCTTAGTTTGCGATGTTACCGAGTGTTATCATCGTTGCAACGATGATAGCGAAGGCGAAGATGCCAGAAATGATGATTGCAAGGTTTACGATTTCTTGCTTCGTTGTTTGAGGTTGCACACAAAGATACTAAGCCAAGCGTTAGAGAATGTCAATAGGGTATTTGCATATTCAACTAAAATAGTTTGAAGTATTTTTCCCTATCCTAAAATGCCTATAACGATGGCAAATGTATACCGAGTAGGCAAACCTATGCCAAATCCACAAATGCCCCTATAGGCTCAAATTTGGCGATTCTAGGGACTTTGTATACGTTATGGCATAACTTATCGGCTTGATGCCATAACGGCTCTATTTAGGTGAATTTCAAGCGGTGGCAAAAACTGGATGGCAAACGATTGTTTGTATGGTGACTATTAGTCACATGCCGGTTGACAGGAAAGTAGTTGCGGAATCAACTGTTGATTAATCAACTACTTTTGCAACGACCAGATTATCCTGTGATGGCGGCTGGTAGTTGATTATGCAACGATGCCATGACAAAGAAAAACCGGTTGGATTTCCAACCGGTTTGATTACTACGCTTGTGTGAGTCTACCGGCTATGCACCGGTAGCAATCTTGACGGCTGTCATAAACAGTACAAAGGCTAGTACTGTCATCGCAACGATGTAGTGAGGAATCATTTCCTTCACTGTGTCAGCGTCTGGGTTGAGGAGGATTTGGATGTGCTTTATCATTTTCGTGGTTCCCTTTTTGAAGCGTTCTCGCTTACAGTATTATTATACCACTTTGTCAAGGTATCACACGTTTTGTACGTAATGTTTTAGATGAACTTACGTAATATTTTCATGCTGGATAATGTGACTGTGAGTCACCATAGTGGTGACGTTTGGTCACGTGCTAGATAGCAGGACTGGTGCCGAGTATGGCAGCCTGTAAGGGTCGGTCGGTAGTTGCATAATCAACAGTCGCTTGGCATAAGTAAACCGGTTGGATTTCTCCAACCGGTTGGATGCAACCAAGGATGTGGATTAGAAATCCAAGTCTACATCCGTTTGTGCGATTACCTTGACGGTACGTCCGCTTTGGAGCGTCACGCTCCACACTTCAGTACCACCCTTGGTACGGATGATTTTTGCATCCACCATATCGGTGAACGTGTCAAACGTCATATCGGACGTACGTGACATAAGGATGTCAATGCGGATGGATGCCATGGCATCGGTGGTGGTGGTGGTGGTGGTGGTGGTCATATTGGTTCCCTTTCCGATTACTTGACTATGTTGCCAAGCGTGACGATAACAGCGACGATGATTGCGAAAGCAAATACACTTGACACAAGTAGGGCAAGATTCATGACTTCGGCTTTGGTGGTTTGCGGTTGCATGGCATTAGTATATCAGATTGTCACGTATACAAGGGTAAATACAGTGGAGCCAAGAAAAATAAACCGACTATTTTTAGCTCGTTTACCAGTGATAGGTATGGTGACTATTTGTCACTATGGTGACTATAGGTCACGTGGTGGATGGCAGGAACAGCTGGTAGCAGTGGAGCCTGTGAGGTGGCACAAAAGAAACCGGTTGGATGTCCAACCGGTTGGATACTACGATGTGGATACTGACTAGTCAGAGAAGTGACGTAAACCCTTTATGGTGTATCGTGTACCCATTTCGAATATCACCTCAACGGCTATGACGTCATGCACTTTGGATGCCTCAATGTGCATGGATTCGATTTCGGAATTCATAGAGTCCATTAGTATTTGATATCCAAATTCAGACTCTATGCCAAACGTGTACACGCTATCGCCCGATACACGTGTGCTTGTGATTAGTGAAATGCCATCGCATTCAAGCACGATGCATTTTGCAGATTCCTTGTAATCGGTTTCTGCATGAATTAGTCCAGACGTTTGCTGAGCGTTTGCGATAAGCACGGTAAGTAAATTCTGCATTGGTTTGGTTCCCTTGGTGACTGTGTAAGCCCATTTGCCTACGGTAATATTTTACCAGATTGTCAACAGATATCCAAATATATTTAGTTATTACTGAATAATAGTATTTACTTGCATAATCAACTATCGGCGGAGTTAGCAGGAACGGCTCTACGTGGTCGAACCTGCCATCAGACAAAGATAAACCGGTTGGATGTCCAACCGGTTTGATTACTACGACTTGGTGACTAGTATGACTATCATGTTGACCACGAATGCCATACTAGCACCGATAAACAACAGATGACCAACGCTATCCGGATGCTTGAAATGTTTCATGTTCTATCCTTTCCTATAAACCCATGTAGTGACGTGTCAACAGCACGATAAACGTGACTATGCCACCCGTCAAAAACAATGCTCCAGCGGCTAACATGACGCCAAAAACAGCGACGGCGAATGGTGATATGACACGGCTATAGTCGATGTCGGTGGTGGTGGTTTCTTTGGTTCCCATGTGATTATTTTACCAGATTGTCAACATATCGCACATTTATTTACGTTACAACTAATAACTGTTGCATAATCAACAAACGGCTTCTTCGGCAGGTTCGACTCAGTGGATGACAGCCTGTAAGGTCGAGATGTGACGGATAGTCACCATGCAAACATTTGTTTGTTTTCCCAG
>Ga0102829_1000572_pt1 | contig 10834 bp, 6 predicted proteins | sample ColrivemetaGS575_FD_84510 | JGI IMG/M metagenome (GOLD analysis project Ga0102829, IMG submission 84510) | Estuarine microbial communities from the Columbia River estuary - Freshwater metaG S.575 | ecosystem: Environmental > Aquatic > Marine > Intertidal zone > Estuary | place: USA: Columbia... | reverse complement strand
CAAAGCAACATTGGGTTAACTATTGACACCGCACTCATAGCCATCGAAAAAGAGAATGATGTGCTACGGGGAAAGCTGGATAAACGGTTTGGTGCTGCCCAACTGGAACCTTCACGCTTAGGTGAATTGGTAGACCTGATTAGCAAAATTGGCTTTGACCAGGGTGAACAGGCACAGGACATTCTCGGTGAAGTTTACGAGTACTTCCTTGGTCAGTTTGCCAGCGCTGAAGGCAAAAAAGGTGGACAGTTCTACACGCCAGGAAGTGTTGTTCAAACCCTTGTTGCAATCCTGTCTCCGCATCAGGGAAGAGTTTATGACCCTTGTTGCGGTAGTGGTGGAATGTTTGTCCAGAGCGAAAGATTCGTTAAGAGCCATGGCGGTAGGGTGGATGACATTTCCATCTATGGTCAGGAAAGCAATCCCACAACATGGCGCCTTGCTGCTATGAACCTGTCTATTCGTGGGTTTTATGCTGACCTTGGAAAAGAACCAGCAGACACAGTCGCCAAAGACCAATTCCCAGATGTCAAGTTTGATTATGTGCTTGCTAACCCACCATTTAACATCTCTGATTGGGGTGGCGAGAGATATGAATCAGATGCTCGATGGCAATTTGGAAGACCACCTGTAGGCAATGCTAACTACGCCTGGTTACAGCACATCCTCTGGAAGCTTAAGCCAAGTGGACAAGCTGGCATTGTTTTAGCCAATGGTTCCATGTCATCCAACACATCTGGTGAAGGTCAGATAAGAGAAGCGATGATCAAGGGCGATGTTGTTGACATTATGGTGGCACTGCCAACCCAGCTGTTTGTAAACACCCAGATTCCAGCTTGTCTTTGGTTCCTGAGCAAGAAGAAGACCGATAACCGCAAGGGCAAAGTGCTGTTCATTGATGCCAGGAAAATGGGCACAATGGATACCCGTGTTCATAGAGTCTTTACACAGGAAGACATCGATAAGCTGCATAGAACAGCTGAATCCTGGCGCAAAAATGATGGCTACGAAGATATCCCTGGCTACTGCAAAAGTGCCTCCCTTGCTGAAATCGAAGAGAATGGTTTTGTCCTCACACCCGGAAGATATGTCGGAGCAGAAGACATCGAAGATGATGGTGAACCCTTTGATGAAAAGATGACCCGCTTGGTGGGGGAGTTAAAGGATCTGCTCATCCAAGGACAAGCTCTTGACCAGCACATCACCCAGAATCTGATGAGGCTTGGTTATGAGTGATGCGCTGATTCCTGATGGATGGACGCAAGTAAAGCTGGACGATGTGTGCAGTATCTTCTCTGGTTTTCCGTTTAAGAGTGCTTCTTGGAAAACCAATGGAACACCAGTAATCAAGATCACAAATGTCAAGCGAGGTCAGGTAAGTCTTGATAGTTGTGGATACGTTTCACCTGATTCCTACCCGACTGACCATAAGTTTTGGATTCAATCACAGGATGTTTTGATCGCACTTACTGGTTATGTTGGTGAACTTGCTTTTATTGGTGAACAGCATACGAAGTGCTTGATAAACCAACGTGTAGGATGCCTTCGGTCAAGGGGAGATCATGTAACACGTTTCCTTTTTTACCTACTGTCAACAAGTGAGCTCCAAAGCAATATTGTGTCGTTATCTACTGGGTCTGCGCAGAGTAATGTCAGCCCCAGATCAATAGAATCCATCTCCATCCTCCTCCCACCGCTCCACGAACAAAAAGCCATAGCGCATATCCTTGGTTCTTTGGATGACAAGATTGACCAGCTGCGGAAGACCAATTCTGTGCTGGAAGACATGGCATCAGCACTGTTCAAGTCGTGGTTTGTTGACTTTGATCCAGTGATGGCAAAACAGGAAAGCAGACCCACAGGATTGCCACCGGAAGTAGATGCTCTTTTCCCTGATTCTTTTGAAGACAGCTCTCTTGGTCCAATTCCAGCAGGATGGCGGGTGGCGGGATTAGCATCAACAGGGGAGTTTCTTAACGGGATAGCATTACAGAAATATCCAGGCGATGTACTCCCCGTAATCAAAATTCCTCAACTGCGCCAGAATTCAAGTGAGGGTGCAGACAGATGTTCGAATGGTGTAGCGCCACAGTATGTCATCGATGATGGAGACTTGTTATTTTCATGGTCGGGCACATTGGTTGCTGGATGGTGGACCGCTGGAAAGGGTGCTCTTAATCAGCATCTGTTCAAGGTGTCCAGTGGTGAATTGTCAACTGTAATGCTGAAACATTGGATAGACCATCATCTACCGTGGTTTAGGTTAGTAGCTTCATCAAAGGCTGTAACCATGGGGCACATCAAGCGTGGGCATTTAGATGAAGCCAAGGTCGTGATTCCAGAACCAACGTTTAAAGATTATGCTGACTCTATCTTGGCTGATTATCGAGATAAGTACATCATTAATGGAAAACAAATCCTCACCCTTACCAACCTGCGAGACACCTTATTGCCAAAGCTAATATCTGGTGAATTACGTGTTCCAGAAGCAGAGCAGATGGTGGCGGAACTGGGGTTATAACAATGATCACAGAAGACCAGCTGGAACAAGAATGCTTATCTTGGTTTCGTGAAATTGGTTATCAGGTAAAGCATGGGATTGAGATTGCTCCTGAAGCTTCGCAGGCAGAACGCAGTGATTTCAGGCAGGTAATCCTTCAATCAAGGCTACGTGATGCGCTCTACAAACTTAACCCCGATGTGCCTTCTCATGCCATCGATGCAGCAGTAATCCAGATAGCCAACCCTAATATTCCAGGTCTCATGGCAGCAAACCGACAGCTGCACAAGTGGATGACGCAGGGTTATCCAGTGAAGTTTATGGTCGACAATGTTGAAAGGGGATTGCGGATATCCCTGGTCGATTTTGACAACCCCGCAAACAATGATTGGCTTGCAGTGAACCAGTTTGCCATTCAAGGTGGGAAGCACAATCGCAGACCTGACATCATCGTTTATCTAAATGGTCTTCCTGTAGCGGTGATTGAGCTTAAGAATCCAGCTGATGTAAAGGCTGATATATGGGCAGCGTACAGGCAACTTCAAACCTACAAGAACGACATCCCTGACCTGTTTGTCTACAACACGGTGCTTGTCATATCGGATGGAATGAATGCCAGGTGTGGGTCTCTTAGCGCAGACCAAGAACGCTTTCTACGCTGGAGAACAATTGATGGCGAAGACCAGCTTGATCCATTAGGTCAGCATCAGGATTTGGAAACAGTGGTGCGAGGGCTGTTCCGAAAGGACTTCTTCGTTGAATATCTCCGCTACTTCTGCCTGTTCGAAGATGACCATACTACTGTTAAAAAGATTGCTGCCTACCACCAGTTTCATGCTGTTCGCACTGCCATCTCCACAATCCTAAAAGCATCCAAGCCTAACGGAGACAAAAAGGGTGGTGTTATCTGGCATACCCAAGGTGCTGGTAAAAGCATCGAAATGGCGTGTTTGTCAGGGATGCTCCTATCGAACAAAGAGCTCGGCAACCCCACTATTGTAATTGTTACTGACCGCCAGGATCTTGATGGACAACTTTTTGGTGTCTTCTCTGGCGCTGGTGATTTGCTTGGTGAGAATCCGCAGCAAGCCAATTCACGTAAAGACCTGCGTGAGCTTTTAGCCAATCGTCCTGCGGGTGGGATTATCTTCACCACCATCCAGAAGTTTGCACCGGAGCCAAATGAAGGTAAGTTTCCTGTGCTGACAAACAGGGACAATGTAGTGGTTATCTGCGATGAAGCTCACAGAACGCAATATGGTTTAACTGGTCATATCGATGCTAAAACTGGCTCTATCAAGTATGGGCTGGCAAAATCTTTAAGAGATGCGCTGCCAAGAGCAACCTTCATGGCGTTTACAGGTACACCAATTAGCCTGGACGACCGTGATACCAGAGCTGTCTTTGGAGAATATGTCAGCATCTACGACATCCAACAAGCAGTAGATGATGGCGCCACAGTACCCATCTACTATGAGTCCAGGCTTGCAAAGCTTTTGCTGGATGATGCGATGGTTGCCACTCTTGATGATCAGGTTGATGAGCTGTTCGAGGATGAAGATGACATCTCCAACCAGGAACGTGCTAAAAGCAGATGGGCTGCGCTGGAAGCCATGGTTGGTTCACAGCCAAGAGTGGATCAGATAGCAGAAGACCTAATAGAGCATTATTCGCAAAGGTCTGCAACACAACCAGGCAAGGCATTATTCGTAGCTATGAGCAGGGATATCTGTGTCAGGCTTTACGACGCTATTGTTAAGCTCAAACCAGAATGGCATTCCGATAACCACATGGAAGGCGCCATCAAAGTGGTGATGACAGCAAGCGCATCAGATGAGCAATATCTCCAACCGCACCACACCAGCAATCAGCAGAAGAAGGACCTGGAAAAACGCTTCAAAGACCCCGGTGATTCGCTGAAAATTGTCATCGTCAGGGATATGTGGCTAACAGGTTTTGACGCTCCGTGCCTTGCTACGATGTATGTTGACAAACCAATGAAGGGCGCCAACCTTGCACAAGCTATCGCAAGAGTTAACCGTGTCTTCAAAGACAAGCCAGGTGGTCTTGTTGTCGATTACATTGGCATAGCACCACAGCTCAAGGAAGCATTGGCTACATATTCCGCTTCCAATGGCAAGGGACAACCAACCCTTGACGCAAGCCAAGCTTTTGACATCCTTCTTGAAAAGATAGGAGTGGCACGGGACCTTCTCCATGGCATCAATTGGTCAGACTTCAGGAATAGCGCACTAAAGCTTCTACCAGTGTGTATGGACCATGTACTTGAGCTGAATGATGGCAAAAAGCGGTATTGCGATGCTGTTCTAAGCATTACCAAGGCATTTGCTCTCTGTAGTACCTTGGATGAAGCAGCAGAGTTACGGGATGAAGTGGCGTTTCTCCAAGCTGTCCGTGGTGCGTTGATAAAAGACAATGGTGATACACCTCCTGGTCGTGGTGAAGGCATTGATTATCAGCTCCAGCAATTGGTTTCCCAGGCACTTGTAGCAGATGGTGTTAATGACATCTTCCAACTTGCAGGGTTAGAAAAACCAGACATCAGTATCCTGTCTGATGACTTCCTGGCTGAAGTGAAAAAGATGCCGCTGAAGAACCTTGCTGTAGAACTGCTGCAACGGTTACTCAAGGATCAGGTGAAGTCCAGGTTCTCTAACAACGTGGTGAAGCAACGCCAGTTTAGCGAGCTTCTTCAGGAAGCGTTGAACAAGTACACCAACAGATCCATAGAAGCAGCGCAGGTTATTGAAGAACTCATCAACCTGGCTAAGAAATTTAGGGAAGAAGCTGCTATTGCGGATGCTCTTGGGCTAAACCCAGCTGAAAAGTCCTTCTACGATGCCCTTGCTGACAACGCATCAGCAAAAGACCTGATGGCAGATGCACAGCTGGTGGAGATAGCGAAAGAGCTTGCCACTAAGCTACGCAACAACCTTAGCGTTGACTGGGCTGTAAGAGAATCTGTCCGTGCAAGACTCCGGTTGATGGTGAAGACAATCTTGCGGAAATACAAGTACCCGCCTGATGAACAAACATCTGCAACAGAGCTGGTATTGACACAAGCAGAATCATTGGCAGAGATTTGGTCGGTGTAACATCGGCGGTCTTCCATCCTGTAAGTTACATCAGCATTACAAGTGTAGACGAACACCATTACACGCAGGTCAAGACATCCTGTAACGATATTGAAATGATGTCAAAAGCACTATTAATTTGATGTTTAACAAGTCTTTGATGTTTAACCGAAAACCATAGTGGAATCGTTGTTTTATATGTCTTTTACCCTTGAAAAAAGTCTATGGGGGTACATTGATTTTCAAGTAAGGTATCCATACGGGTGGGGTTAAAAATTGCCATACCATCCAAACTTGACGTTGTAATTTTATTAAAATACACTGCTGTGTGAACGAGAAGTCAGGTTATAAGTACGATCAAAATTTGGACCGTTCCATCATTGTAATGATGGGGTTGTTGCGGCGTTCAATTAAAACAAAAACCAGAGACCTAACGTGTAAGTCTCTGGTTACTGCTGGCAATTCAGATGAAGTTAATGCCATCGAGTACATCACCCTTTGTCTTGACATTGCTGAATCTGAGTTTAGACAGATCTCCATGCGAGACAACCTCTAAGTCGGGATATGATTCCTTTGTTGCTCTTAGCGGTGTTAAGGGTGGCATGGTAGGCAGCGTGCAGTTCGCTCCCTACGGATGCGGTTTTTGATTCTGATACACGAGTGTGCTACGGAATCATTACAGGTGTCTGGCGTTGTCAGCTCCTGAATCTGGGTGTCAAAAAAATGGCACATCAAGGATTATGCGTAAGTATGCCTAAACCTTGGACATCTTGCCTTTACGTACCACCATACGCCAGTGCTTACCCTTAACTTCTCGTGGCATATCATCCTGGTCCTCGAAGTATGAACTCTCAATAAGGCTGTTCCCCGCTTGGAATTGTTGAAGAAGGCGAGGCTCCATCATCAGCCCAAACTGCACAGATGCAACAATAAGCTCTCGTGTATCAACATCGAGGTCAGCACATTCAATGGCATCCTGAATTCTTAAACCGATAGCGTCAATCCATTGCTTATCTGATGCTGCCATGGTCACCCTCCAAGTCTTCTCCAGCTGCTCGCACCAATTCTTCACCTACAGCAATCGCATCTTGTAATGGCAGGTAGACCTCCATGCCATTGATGGTGAGGATGACATAGTCCAATGCTGCATTAGGGCGTTGAGTACGGTTGATGGTTATGTCAACGCCAACAATCTCATCATTAACAATTGTGGCTGAGGAGGACAGGTTAATCATTATCATCCTCCTGAAATCGTGAGCTGCATCTTTGGAGACGCTTGATGGTGGAACGGATATGGGTTGCGAGCTTGCCAGCATCTTGCAATGACAGCAATACCGAATGCTCATTGATCCCAACCATTATCTTTTTGTGTGGGTGAACTGATGACCCCACGTATATGCATCCTGAAACGGACATATATGAACCTCTATGTGTATGAATTCAGGGCAAAAACGACCCTGTAATGTTCTATTCCAGGCACATATCGGTATCACCTGTGGCGTTAACCTCCGTTCAGGTAGTTATAAATGCTCTTGCGAGAAATGCCAAAGGTGCGAGCTACGGTTACTTTAGGAATTCCAGAAGCTACCTGAGCCTGAAGATCTACTACTTCCGATGGCTTAAGGCATTTGCTGCGCCCTTTGTAAACCCCATTGGTTTTCGCTATGGCAATACCTTCTCTTTGTCGCTCCTTCAGTAGAGCAACCTCAAACTCCGCAACTGCCCCCATCATAGTCAACATCAGTTGGCTCATAGAATCGTCTTCACCCGTAAACGTGAGATGCTCTTTTTTGAACTCAATGCTTGCACCAATGTCCGTAATCTGCCTCACAATATTGCGGAGATCAACCACATTTCTTGCAAGCCTGTCCATAGAGGTAACAATGACCAGATCATCCTCACGCACATATTCCAAAAGTTGGGTCAGCGCAGGACGGTTTAGAGTCTTACCCGACAGCTTGTCCGTGAAAATCTTGTCCAAAACACAGCCCGCCAGCTGCTCATCCTGACGGGCTGTGTTTTGTGATTCTGAAGAGCAGCGTATGTATCCAATTCGTTTACCTGGCATATGACCTACCTGTGTAAATAGACTCATAGATATACTACCACAAGTGTGTACTTAATAAAATATTAACTCTAAATACACGCATTTTTTGCCTAACCTGACGAATCCTGAGTGAGAAGTTAGCGTATACCTTACATACACAGGCAGCAGGGCATAATGTTTTGTGTACGATATTGACCTTGATGCGCTGAATACAAAACCCTTCCTCGCCTACACCTATCCAGACGCATACCAACAGTTGATCCGTCAACAGAAACGCAAAGAAGCTTCCTTCAACCGTGTGTCCATCAAGCCAGAATTGGATGAGATATTCCAGCTACTTGGTGCGCATGATTCCTATGCTGTCAATTACCACTGGAAAAGCAGCGGAGCATGGGCAACCAAAACTGCTGGAAGGGGTGACCGTTTCCCTGTTCAGCCTTTTAGAGCAATCGACTTTTTGAACGTGCTGCTGGGCGAGTATAGATCAGGAACAGCTGTTGCATTAAGCGATAAGCAACGTAAAAACATCACGACAATCCGCATTGATTACGACTTTGATACTTATTCAGGTAATGGTGTTGTCCGCTTGACCAAAGAGATACAGGACAAGCTGGCGTCTATAGGGCTTGACTGCTTCTTCTTCACAACAGGCAATAGGGGTATTCAGGCAATAATTCCCTTGCCCAGCCCGTTGCCAATTACAGTAGCTCGACAGATGTGGGTACGATTGAAGCAATACCTCTCCACTAATATTGCAACGCTGGATAAGTGCAGCCTGGAAAGTTTCCTTCGATTACCGCTTGGCATCCACGCATCCTCTAATAATCTTGGGCTGTTCATGTCTCCGGAGACCGAATCATATGTCAGCCATATTGACCAACTGCGCCACTTCCGAGATGCTTGGAAATGGTCAATACCTACTCATATCCCTCTTGCTATGACACCAGAGTTTCTTCTGGTGCAGGTGGATAAAGGATTCACATTCATCCCACAGCCTGCTGTAGCAGTTGTCGTGAAGCAATCTACAAGCAAGCTTCCAAGTGGTGATTCATGGGCAGACAAGGTTTGGAAGATGGGACAGTTATTACAACCTGGGCAATGGCAAGAATATCTCCTAAAGAATCATGCCCTTCATGCCAGTTTTGCGCTCCATGGAAACGAAGCCTGCACGAAGCTTGAAGAATTGGCTGCACGTATACCCGCAAGAACACCATCCGATATCGATGACCGCATAAAAACAGTTAGAGCATTATGGCTAAAATTTAATCCTGTCCAACCACCCCAGAATAGCAGTGAGATTCTGGCACTGATGGTTGCAACAAGAATCAGCCAAGAAACCCACACAGAAGCTGATGCCCTATTCGCCTACATACAACACCGGAAAACTCCACATACCAGATGGATCAACGAGAATACCCACGATTTCATTCTGGCGGTGCTGCATGGGATTAACTGTAGCGATGGCAGGGACCTAACAATCACAATCGACGATCTGATTCTGTACCTCCACGGGGCAGCAATTTCAGAGATGAGCAGACGGACATTGGTGAGAATAATCCAGAAGGCTACACAAGAACCTCTACCAATTGGAAGAAGCTACGGATTAGTATCTATAAGGGGTCTTGTGAATCAGCTTGCTGTATTCCGGCATCATCCTGGCAACAAGATATTCCACGGTGCTACGCCTGGTTCATACAGCAGGATCCCAGGGCTGAAACGCAAAGCTCTCAAAGAGATTGCTGACGGTAAATCAGGGTAAGTCTCACCTGTCAGCGATGTGTCACTATCTATTAACCTTATGTAGAAGAATACAGCAGGATAATAGCCCTAAAATAGATTGGAGCGGTTTATATTATTGATGTTTGATTGATATGTAAATTGCTGTATCTCTTACATGATTACAGCATCGAATCATTAGATACTTGAAGTATAAATTGATTCATATTCAATATTAATATCAGATACGTTGACATTTAAATTATTAAATAATTTTTGATTCAATAAAACATAAAATTTTAAATTAATATCAATCTAATCAGGGTTTATAAAATTCGTTCAAATACATCAAATAATTCTATTAATGGGTGATGTTTCATTCTTAGTCTAAAACTCCCAGGATAGTCAAAATTTGAACACCTACGGGCACATCCATCAGCCCTTCCCGAAAATAACTTCGTCACACACTGCTAAAATCAAAAGCAGTGTGTTAAATTGGTGAAATGGATAACACCCCGCAATTTCACTGGCATCAAAGTGCTGGGCGAAAAGGTGGACAATCACGATCCCCACGGAAGCTGGAAGCATTGCGTTCCAACTGTCAAAAAGCCACCGAAGTCAGGAAAGAGAAGGCGAAGTACTTTAATATCTCCAGCTGTACCTGCGGAGCTGGAGCCTCGTTATCCCACCGTGTTTCGTGTAGGTATTACCGCTTGCTGTCATACCGTAAGAGGAATCAACTGGAAATAATCTGGCAGTAGTAACTTAAAAGCGAAAAGACACCAGCGCCAACTGATGTCTTTTCTATATCTTTCCCCGCTAAAAGGAAAACGTAATTGAGCACATCTTATTGTGATGTTTGCATTGATGTCAATTGTATATGTCCAACGCAGCACAAATATTATAAATCTACATATAACCTTCTCGGTCTCTTGATCTGGTTTCAACGTCGATCTAATGGCTGTTTTGCCAGCACAGAGTGGCTTGCAAAGAAGCTTGATATCACTACCCGTGCTGTCCTCAAGACCCTACGGAAACTGGAAGATGCTGGTCTAATCCTTCGTACCAAGGATGGTAAAAGACGCATTATCACCTGTCTTATCGAGCATCTACCGCAGCACAAACGGTCAAAGACAAAACGAAAAAGTTCACCTGTTCCGCAGTCAAAAGTTCACCCGTCTATCCTTAATAGCAAAACTGAATTACATAACAGCAAGCAGGATGTTGATGTTGTGACGAATTCATTACAGGAAATGGGAGTGAAGCCAGCGATAGCACGTAACCTGGTGACAAAACATTCCAAGGAGCGAATCAGAACTGTCATCAATGCATCCAGGAAACAGTCCGACATAACAAACAAGGCTGGCTGGATCGTAAAAGCACTCTCCCTTTCCTGGCAATTTGAATCCAATGCAGAAGAGCCTCCACGCTACAAGACATTTCAACGTCCAATACAAGCTCCTGACCGCTCTGGAT
>Ga0102829_1000570_pt1 | contig 10854 bp, 10 predicted proteins | sample ColrivemetaGS575_FD_84510 | JGI IMG/M metagenome (GOLD analysis project Ga0102829, IMG submission 84510) | Estuarine microbial communities from the Columbia River estuary - Freshwater metaG S.575 | ecosystem: Environmental > Aquatic > Marine > Intertidal zone > Estuary | place: USA: Columbia... | reverse complement strand
GCTTTCTGTCTTTATTTACCAACTGGGATACCACATACTTTCCATAAATGTTCACCACACGCTTCAGTTATTTTACCATCTTTAAAAGTAATTTTATATATATCTTTTTCACCTTGTGGGAAAATACCTATTACATTCGTGATATCACCTATAGGTGTTAATACCTCATCGCCAATTTTTATTTCACCCATAGTTACCCATCCGTTAGGTGTGAGTATTTTAGCGTCAAGTGGTTGTGCTTTACCCACACCTGGGTCACCAATCAAAACTGGATTATTTTTTTTTCTGCGAGATAGTATTTGAGATACTCTTTTGATTTCTGTTTGTCTACCTACTACTGGGTCTAGTTCACCTTTCTCAACAGCTTTGGATATATCTCTACAGAAATTATCTAATACTGGTGTTTTAGTTTTTGTGTCAGTTTGTTTTGGTTTTCTTCTAAATGTTTCTTCATCACTAGAATCTTCACCATCATACGCATTATTGATGTCTTCTTTCATGTTTTTTAATTGTTTTTTAAAACTGTTATAATTAATACCAATACCACCAAATAAATCAGTAACTATTGATTTTGTTGACAATACAGCTAATAAAATATGTGTTGTATCTATCATACTATCGTTTAACATTTCACATTCCTTGTCCAAGCTTTTAATCATTACTCTTGTTTCATCAGAAAATGGTGGTTTTTTACGACTTGTTGCAACCCTAGGAGTTAAATCACTTTTTCTAACTATATCTGTCAATTTATCATATTGTTCAGAAGTGTCAACATTAAGTGTTTTAAGAATCCTAGTACATTCATTATCATCATCAGATAGTATTGATAATACGATATGTTCTGGTCTAACTTTTACGTCATCGAAAGACTTAGCTTCCTCAGTTGCTTGGTTAATAATAATCTTAACCTTTGGGTAAATCTCTCTATTCATGTATTTAAACGTTTGTTTGTATTAATATCTGTGCAAAGATACTAATTAATTTTTATTAAATCAACTATTGATTCTTAAGATAAATATTCGTATATTTGCATAAAGTAAATGATATAATGAATATGGTGCCAAAATTTAAGAAAGTTGAGTTGTTGATAAAAGATATTTTAAATAATGTTGAATTACCTTCAGTAACTAAGATAGAATTTAATAATTGTGGGTTAATGATAACTGGTGACTATATTGTAGTAACAGTTGAAGATTCTAAACTAAATGATGATAACTACACAAAAGAAATAACCAATATTGGTAGGATATTTCATTTATCAGAAGTATCAGCTTATAAAACGTATAATTAATAACAAATAAATAAATAAATTCAAATAAAATGATTTTAAAAAGACAAGAGAAAGATGGTGTTATCAAAGCAATGTATTCTTCATCGAATATATGTGCTTCAACATATAACACAGTTAACAACGAGTTAACAGTTATTTTTAACCATGGTGGTCAGTATAAATACGCTGATGTAGCTAAGACTGATTATATGCGTTTTGAATTGGCTGAAAGCCAAGGTTCTGTGTTAAACACACACATCAAAAAGTATACATCATCAAAATTAGATGCTGTTGACACAACTGAAATAATCAAAGAAGTTGAATCTTTAAAAGAAGATGAAGATAAACACATTTCACCAGAAGTAGCAACAAAAACAATGTTGGAGACAATGAGTAACATTATTAGCAATTATTTAAAAAATGGTAGTGTAACAGCAACGTCTTTAAAAGAATTGAAAGGTAGTATCTCAACGTATGAGAATGTAACTAAAAAAGAAGTGGTAGAACATGAATAAGCTAGATAAAGATTACCAAGATTTATTGGAAGACATATTAGAAAATGGTGTGTCTAAACAAGACCGTACTGGAACTGGAACTATATCAGTATTTGGTAGACAGATTCGTCATAAGATGTCAGATGGATTTCCATTGTTAACTACTAAAAAACTTCATTGGAAAAGTATTGTAGGTGAACTTCTATGGTTTCTTAAGGGGGATACTAATATTAAATGGTTAGTGGAAAATGGAATATCCATTTGGAATGGAGATTGCTATAAGAGATATTGGAATAGTATCGAAACTTCAGAATATGATGGATTTGGACCTACATCAATTAAGTTACCGACATTAACACAAGAAGAATTCATCAACAAAATCAAAACAGATGATGAGTTCGCTAAAAAGTGGGGTGATTTAGGCCCAGTATATGGCAAGCAATGGAGAGAGTGGAAACAATTTATCCCATATGATGTAACATCCGAAAATTGTAAAGTCGCTGTTAAAATAACTGACCAAATAGCAAATCTAATCAACGACCTTAAAACAAATCCTGATTCAAGACGTTTGATGGTAAATGCTTGGAATGTTGGAGAATTGGATTCAATGGTACTTCCACCTTGTCATTATGGATTTCAAGTTTATACAAGACAGTTGAGTGATGAAGAGAGGTATGATTTAATAGAAAAGGATAAATATACTCAGTTTGTAAATTGGCAATATTTGGGTACGGATAGAATAAGAGAAGTGTTAGATGAACAAAATATTCCTAAACGAGCAATCTCTTTAATGTGGAATCAACGTTCAGTAGATACATTCTTAGGTTTACCATTCAATATTGCATCTTATGGATTGTTATTGGAAATCATTGCTAAAACAGTTAATATGGTTCCAGATGAATTGATTGGGAACTTGGGTGATGTTCACTTGTATTCAAACCATGTTGACCAAGCATTAGAACAGATTGGTAGATACTTGGAAGTTGATGAGAGAGTTTGTATGTGTTATGAGAACCCTAAATTGGATTTAACTAGAGTACAAGAAGGTATGAGTGATTCTGAGTTTACAAAGGTATGTGATGAGTTTGGTATTCCAACAAGAACTAGAGTACCATTTGACTTACCTAAATTAGGTTTCAATAAATCTTCTGGATTCTTTAGAGAATTAAGTGATGATTTGAGTTTATTAAACCATTTAGATATATCTGACTTTATGGTAGAAAATTATCAATCACACTCAACTATAAAAGCACCATTATCAAATTAAAAATAACGTAAAAAAAAAAATAATAAAAATGGAAGAGATTTTTGAAGAATTCGGAACTATAGGTGCACCATCTATGTTCGAAATCACATTTATCATCAATGGTGATAAATAACTAAATAAAAGAGTCAATTAAGGCTCTTTTTTTGTTTTGTGTATATTTATTAGTAAACAAAACAAATATGGCAAAAATAAGTGATATACATAGTATTATAGTTCCAGCTGAAAGCCCAGTATTCTCAGCACATACATATACTGAACTTTATGGTGGGTCAACTGGTTGTACTATCACAATTAATGGTACAGCAGTAAATGTTGCTAGTTCATCAAATATAGCTATTTGGGTTAGAAGTGTTTCTGGTGGTGTTGGTTGCTATCTATTGGGTGACAAGAAAGATGTTACACAAGGAAGTGGCACTTACTATTAATTTTGGTATAATTCCAGATATTTATTATAAAATAAAAAATTCGAAAACGATTTAATATGAAAAACGAAAACAAAATAACACCAGTTGGTCTTAAAGGTAAAGAAATCAACGAAAGAATGATTCAATTGATGGGTATTAAACCAATCAATGAAAATCACACAACATCTGTTGTTGAGTTAACTAAAGTAGGTCCAGATGGAAACGCTTACGCAATCGTAAGAGAAAATCATGAGTACTATATCAAGATGACATCAAAAACATCTGGATTGGTTACTGAAGATTTTAACTATATTGGTGGGTTACAAAACAAAAAATCTGAAGCTTACCCTTCATACGCTAAGGCAATCAAACATTTAAATCTTAAATTTAACTCTTTGGCTGAATCTTTGGAAAAAGCACACAAAATCAATGTGTTTGAGAACGATAATCTTTTAAGTGAAAGTGGGTTTGCTGCTTTTTCTAACTATGGTGGTAATGGTTTTTCTAATGAAGGTAATTTAGAAGGAAACTCACCAATTTTTGAAGAAGAGGAAAAAGAAGAGGAAAAAGAAGATGTTGAATTAACTGAAATTGAACAAGCTGTTGAAGATATGGTTAAAGAAGATAGACATTCTTTTGGTGGTGTATTTAAATCTTTTGGTGATGTAATTAAATATGTTGGTGAAGATTATAACTTTCATATTGAACCACAAAACGGTAAATTTGTTGTAACAATGCATGGTACTGGATTCCCTAATGGTAAAATGTTAGGTAGTTTTGATGATATTGATTCAGCAAAACAATTTATCCTTAAAAAAGATAATAACATGGGGGAATCAATGGGTACAACACCTATGAGTCAATCAATGGGAAATAGTGCTATGAACGAAACTAACTTAACTATTGATAGAGCTTTGACTAACATGGATGCTATTATTGATAGTCTTACTGAGGGTACTTTAAAAAAAAAAGTATACACTTTGAAGTAAACGAAGATAAAAAATATACGTTGAAGCTTGCGAGTGCTGCACCAGCAGCTGCTCCAGCTCCAGCGGAACCTATTTCCGAACCAGCCGATGACGCTGGTTTTGGTGATTTTGGGGGTGATGAAGCTTCAGCTCCAGAGCCAGAATCATCTGATGATAAACCATTTGATGATGCACCATTTGATGCTGGTGTAGAGGCTGATGAAGAGACGGACCCAAAGAAATTCATAGAACAACTAACTGGTAAGTTAGGTCAATCACTAAGGAAATACAATGAAGAACAAGGACAACCAGATTTTGATTTGGAGAAGTTTGTTGTTAATTCTGTATTATCAGCTACTCATACATCTGAAATGGATGAGGATGATAAAAAAGATATAATCAAAAAAGTTAATACTGCTGGAAATGATGAAAGTAACGATGATGGGAATTCTTCGGATGATAATGCTACCGATAATGGTGATAATGAGTTTGGTGGTGATGACAATGGTGGTGACATGGGTAGTGATGATAATGGTGGTGAAGAAGACTTGGAAGAAACTGTTTATGAAAACTTCTTCTTAGATAAACCTAAGAAAAACAATATGTTCCAAGAAGGTTCTAACGATATTTTGGATGAGATGAAACCATGTTGGAAAGGTTATAAACAAATTGGAATGAAAGAAAAAGATGGTAAAGAAGTACCTAATTGCGTTCCAGTAAACGAAAACCATGAAGCAATGGAAGGTGGTGAATCAATGAACTATATGTTCTGGCAAAACCTTAAAACAATACACCACGCATCTGGTGAGTTATTAGAAATGAATCAACAACAAATTGATGAAATGTGTGCTAACGGACATGCATGGGCTGTTGACCATATTTCATCATCTGCTGATGATATCGAAGAGGTATATCATTTCTTTGAATCTAGTGTAAATGAATATGATGGTGAAACAGAAGGTGGTTATGAAGATGAGTATGGTTCAGTTGAAAATGTTAATATGAATGAGGCTAAATATCATGGTAAGGAAGTTAAATTGGGTAAACCAAGTTCTGGTGATGTTAAAAAATTCAAAGTTTATGTTAAGAATAAAAAAGGTAACGTTGTAAAGGTTAACTTTGGAGACCCTAACATGGAAATCAAAAGAGATAATCCAGAAAGAAGAAAATCTTTCAGAGCTAGACATAAATGTTCACAAGCAAAAGACAGAACAACACCTAAATATTGGTCTTGTAGAATGTGGTCATCAACACCAGTATCTAAAATGGTTGCTGAATCTGAATCTGACTTGACAGTTTACAAAAAAAATAGTATCTTTGATAAAAACTATTTAAAAATGAAAATTCAAGAAACATTTAATCAAGATGATGTTGCTGAGCCAATGGTTGAGCCACAAGTTGCTCCAACACCTAAAGTTGCACCAGCACCAGACAAAGTACAACCAGTTGCACCTAGTAGAAAAAATAAACCTTTCTTGCCTACACCTAGTGTACAACCAGACCCAAAAGCTAGAAAGTAATGAATGAACTGTTTTTGATATACATAAACATGGTAGGTAAAGACTATAAAGGCAATTTGCTTTATGAGTTTATCTTCTCTGATACATTGGAAAATGTTGATGGTGAAGAATGGGATACTTATCCAGCATCTGGTAGACCAGAACCACCACATGATAACTTTATCAAAAAGGTTGGTAGGTTAGAATCTGAATTAAAACTAGATGTTATCCAAAACAGTGATACATTTGCTGTTTGGGATGCTGTTGATGGTGTTATAGCTTTGGCTTGGGAGAACATAAATGCATATGACTCTTATCCAGAGAAAAGACTTTGTTTTAAGTTTGGTGAACCTATAGATGAGGTTGAATCCAAGCTATATGAAAATGACCTAATATTACAATATAATACAAAAAACAATGAAAAAAAAGCTTAATATTACCAATGAAAATCTAGAAATGGATATGCAAACATATAAAAAGGTGAAAGGTACTATAGACCCTAAAACACCAGTTAAGATAACTGGAGATAGACCAACACCTACAATGGGTTCTGTGACTGAAGATGACGCTGTTATTGAACCACAAGACCAAGCAACAATCAAATACCTTTCAAATGTAAGGGACCCAGAGACTAACGAAGTTTCTAAACCATTTACTATTGCTGATAAAAATTATCAATTGATTAGAGGTATTGATGCTTCTAATGAGGTGGTTAATGCTGTTATGTGTATTGATGATAATATGATTCATACATATGAGGATTTCGAAAGAGATATCGCATTACCAATGAAAGAAAGACTTGAAATGCAAGGTGCGGATATACAATCATCACCAGATGTTCAAGAATCATCTGATGATACATATGAAGGTTATAAACATTATTTGGTTAACAAACAAACAAACGAGGTTCGTAAATTTAAAAGTATTGAAGAAATGATTTCTAATAATAAATTAGATGAAGAAGAATACATGAATGTTGGTAGATTTAAAAAACACATGAATGAAAGATTATTTGGTGCTTCTAAAAAGAAAGTAGAATCATTGAATGAGGTTGTGCCTACTGGCGAGGAAACTGATGAAGAAATGAACGTAAAGGCTAAAAAACTAATGGATTTGATTGGTAAGAGAATACCACAAAATATTATTAAAACAATAACAACCCCGATAGCACAAAGAGAAGTAATTGCTGCATTTTCTGAATTGATTGGTGTTCCAAGAAATGGTTTAAGTAAGTTGATTAGTGGTTTAAAAGACATGGCAAAACAACAACAAGGACCAGCAGCACAAACTGGACAAGTTGGGCAAGAGCAACCAATAACTGAAAAAAGAGTTATTACTAAGAATCAATTAACAGAAAGCCTTAATACAAATAAAGTTATTAAAACAATTAAAGTTAAAGACATAAAATAATGAAAGATTACAGAAAGATAGCTGAAGAAGCACTTAAAAAGTCACAACAAAACACAAAGCGTTTGGATGAAAGTGTTGTTTACCCAGATGGTTTAAATGAAAGAATGCATCCAACATTGGAAGATGAATTGCTTAATCAAAAAACATCGTTAGGTAAACACCCTATATTCCCAGAGGGTGATGAATCGTCTTTCGAACAAAAGATAATGGGTAAACGATTTAATGAAGTTGCTAAACGATACAAAAGAGCACATGAGGTTGATGATATTAGAAAAGAAGATGTTATGAATGGGATGATGCCTTTGTTGAAAGAGACGATGACATTGGAAAAGAAACATGCAACAGAACTTGAGGAATTGGCTGTAAAGATGATTCGTGAAGAATATGATATGGCTGAGGATGTTGTTGAAATTCATGCTGAATTAACACCTAGAATCAATATGGTTGGAACCAAAAAGAATCCAACGCCAGTTGTTAGTGAAGTTGAATTTAAAAACCATGATGAAATGGTGAATGCAAATGAAGAAGTTTATAAACGTAGATTTCTTAACGCTATGACTCAAGGTGCTGCTAAAAAGTGTAGTCATATGTTTCATATGGTTGATGATGAATTAAGTGATATAGACCCACGTTTAGCTAGCAGATATGCTAAATTAATGGCTTCAGCTGATTATATGTACTATGTAGTACCTAAGATGGAAGAAGGTGTTAATGGTGGTGTTGTAAGAGTTGAATTTCCAACGAAAGATAATCCTAAAGCTATCATATATGTTCAAGCAATGGCGTTTCCAGTTCTTATTCATGAATTAGTAAAAGGTGTTATGGAATTATTGTCAGCACATGGTTTACCTAAAGATAAAAAAATTGGTAAGTTTGTTATTGATAAAGCAGATTTCTTGGCTGCCGAGCCATGGGATATGAGAATTGGTCCAGCATTATGGGATAGATTTACTGAATCTATCGAAGCTGATGATTTTCATTTAAAACACCATGTATATTCTGAATTAGCAGCTTTACCAGTTAGAGAATTTAATGTTAAAATGAGAGAAATTATGGCTGGTACAAAAGAAGGTAAAAACATAGTTAAAAACATTATAGACGAAGTTAAATCATCTATTCAAGAAGAAGAATATCATGAATCGATGTCTGAAACACAAACTGAAGATGGTTTTACCTTTGATGATTTAATAAAAGGTGAGGGTGATGATGATAATCTAACAGATGATGGTTTTGATTTTGATGAATTGTTCTAAAATGAATAAATAAAAATTGACAACAAAAGGACCTGTATGGTCCTTTTGTTATTTAATATAATCGTTTTTCTTTGTTTTTAAGATATTTATTAATAAAAACGTTATGAGTCTTACAACACAAGAGATATTTAAAGAGTATGTTAAATGCTTGAGTAGTCCAACATATGCTATTGAGACTTACTTAGAGACATTTGATAAAACTCAAGAGGGGTTCGTTCCGTTTAAGCTTTTCCCAAGACAAAAAGAAATAGTATCAGCGTATGAAAAACACAGATTTAATCTAGTAACTAAACCTAGACAAGCTGGTGTATCAACAACAACAGCGGCATATATGTCTATCAAGGTTGGTTTTGCTGATGCTGATAACCCAGAAGCTGTTCTAATCATTGCGAATAAGCAAGAATTAGCGTTTGAGTTCTTGGCTAAGATTAAAGATTTTTTATCACAATTACCTAGATGGATATGGGGTGATGAATATTATGGTAATGCTAAGAATGAAGGTAAATCAATATTTCTTACAGACTCTAAGAAAGAGATTAGATTACCTAACGGTAGTCGTGTAAAAGCGGTAGCAACATCTAAAGATGCCTTGCGTGGTTTTACACCTACTTATCTTGTAATGGATGAGGCCGCATATATTGATAATGGTGCTGAGGTATTTGGTGCTGCCCTTACCGCATTAGGTTGTTTAACTAAAGACTCATTGATATTAACCGAAAATGGTTTAGTTGAGTTAGATGAATTGGTTACTGAAAAAGATAAATTAGGGTTTACTGATTTAGAAACACCACATATGGTTTGTAATAAAGACGGTATTTTAACACCAGCAACCCAAACATTTGTAAGTGAGTATGGTGAGACTTTTAAAATAAAAACAAAATTAGGTGTAGAGTTAGAGGGTAGTTGGAAACATCCATTATTAATTAATAGAAATGGTGAAGAAGTTTGGGTACGAATGAATGAATTAGCTGTTGGTGATAAACCAATAATTAATTATGGTCAAAATTATTTTGGTCAAGATAGTAAATTTGATTTTTCATTTGATAGAGTTAATTATAACCAAAAAAACATTAATATCCCATTAAACTTATCAGATAATTTAGATTTTTGTTATTTGTTAGGTTTATTTGTTTCTGAGGGTAATTTTACCAGTAGAGGTATAACGATAACCAATGTTGATGAACAAATAACTAATTTTTTAATAAACGATGTTGCTAAATTAGGTAATGGGTTTAAGAAGGTAGACGATAGACATCATATGTTCCACTCAACTGAATTAGTAGAATGGTTTGATAAGTTTGGTCTTAAAAAACATAATGCTAGGGATAAAGAGATACCACTATCAATACTTAAAATGCCTAAAGAAGTTATTGTTAATTTTTTACAAGGTATGTTTGATGGAGACGGGATGTCAACAATAAAAGATATTAAATATAGTAGTACATCCAAAAAATTAATTAAAACTTTACAAACATTACTTTTAAATTTTGGAATTATTTCACACATAAAAAAAGAAATTCAAAAAACTTCTGAGTCATCTATAATTTCAAATAAAGACCATATTTGTACGATATATAATTTAAAAATTTATTCTGACCATGCTATTAAATTTTATGATGAGATAGGTTTTAGATTAGATAGAAAACAAAAAAATAAACAATATTTAATTGGTAAAAAATTAAATAGTAGATTCATAGATGTATCTCAAAAAACAATATTAAATATTTTAGATAAAAATGGGTTAACTAAATCTAAATTTAGATTCTTAGAGCGTTTTTGGGTTTCAAAATATGAGCGATTAAGTTATGAATCATTGAATCGTTTGATGATTGAAATACCTAATCATATAGATTTATTAAAGTTATCTGAACAAATAAAAAATAATGAGAAATATTATATTGATGAGATAATTGAAATAACTAAGGGGGAAGATTATACGTATGATTTACACGTACCAGAAACTAATTCATTCATATCAAATGGTATAGTTAGCCATAATACTGGGGGTAAAGCAACACTTATATCAACACCAAAAGGTATGGATTCGTTATATTATAATACATACGACCAAGCCAAAAAGAAAAAGAATAACTTCAATATCATTGAAATGAAATGGTATGAAGATTTAAGATACAATAAAGGTCTTAAATGGCTTAAGGGTGATGAAGAAATGACCGAATTTGAATTTACATTTGATTCATACAATAGAATGATTGATGATGGGTGGAAACCTACATCATTTTGGTATGAAGAGATGTGTAGAGGTATGAACAATGACGCTAAAATGAT
>Ga0102829_1000564_pt1 | contig 10915 bp, 16 predicted proteins | sample ColrivemetaGS575_FD_84510 | JGI IMG/M metagenome (GOLD analysis project Ga0102829, IMG submission 84510) | Estuarine microbial communities from the Columbia River estuary - Freshwater metaG S.575 | ecosystem: Environmental > Aquatic > Marine > Intertidal zone > Estuary | place: USA: Columbia... | reverse complement strand
TGATAAAAATATAAAAAAATATACAGACACCTTTTTTTTTACCCCAGAAAAATTATAAAAAAAAATTTTTAAAAATAGGGTACCCCATTCTTTTATTTCCAAAAATTATCCACAGAAAATTTTTTATATAAGGTCATCTAATCTATACCCAAAAAATTTCTCCAGGATTTTTGCGAACATAACCATAGGGGTCAAATCAGCCATACGGGGAGGGCTAAACGGGAGGGTGGTAACGGGGGGGAGGGGGTACGTAGGGAGGGCTGTAATGCACTATCTTTTCTTTTTAATATCATATATCCATATACAAACAAAGTAGCTTAAAACTTCTGTATTAAAGCGTACAACATTTTTGACTTTTGCAAGTATTTTTGTTATTTATATTCATTCTAAATAAGAAAATTGGCACAAAAAAAAGGTTACATTTCTGTAACCTTTCTATTGATTATTTTATTGTGAGTCCGTTAACTTTAATTTCGTCAATATTACCTACAATAAAGTTACGAAATTTATCACTACGTAAATTAGCCAACTTTACTATTTCGTTTTTGATTATAGTATTTAAACGACTTTTGACTTCTTTATATTCTATTGCCTTAATAACTTTCTTACGTGCTATAAGTCCGTATACGTGTAATTCGTTTGTTTCTTTATGTATACGTATTCCGTTACCTAAGTTAACGTATACTTCACTTTGTGCTACGCTACGTTTAATTGTACTATCACCTAGTGCCAATAACGTTTCTTTTGTTTGTTCGTCTGAAAGTCTTTTAGTATAACTTTCTAACAATTCATTATAAGGTTTTTGTACTAGTTCTAAATTTTCATACTTTGCGAATAAGTTAGTTAAGTCTAATTCAACTAATTTTTTCAAATCATTAACTAGCATATTATAATAAGATATGTTTGCCAATAATGTAAAGTCTGAAATTTCCCCTTTACTATTTTCGTAACCTCTAATTCCTACATATGAAGTACCTTTTAAACTTTTAACCGATACTAATGTTTTTAGATTTTTCATAACAATTAATTTAGTTGGTTTATAATTGGTTAGTTAACTAATTCTTAATTAGTTACGACTTCAATACCGATATTTCAACGAACGTTTCTCTAATGCAAATATAGAAATTAAATTGATATAAAAATACATTACATAAAAAAAAGTTTTTTTAATTATTTTTGTTGTTGGTATGGATATTATTCTTATATTTGAATATCAATAGCACGATAAAACGATAGGGTTTCCTATCGGGAGGTATACTCCGACCTACACATATGTTTTTTGGGTTTGTCTTATTTAGAATGAATATAAATTACAAAAATGCTTGCATAAGTCAATATAATTGCCGAACTTTGTATTGTCTACAATACGTAGATACCACGATAGTATATCACTATCGGTAAGTATACTCCGACTTACACCAATGTTTCCTTATTTAGAATGATTATAAATTACAAAAATGCTTGTGAGAATGGAAAAGATTTTGTAACTTTGCAATCTGGTTATTTTATGTAGTCACCACGATGCTCACAAGGTATCGGTAAGTATACTCCGACCTACCTATAAACTTACACTAACTTTTTAACAATAATATAAAGTCAATATTGCTACTGACTTTATATCGTTAAACCAATTACTTCGTGTACACATTTGTGTATATACCCACATTAGCATTTAGCCAATGTGGATAGTATAGTAGACTTCACACCTTTGAACTCCTTATGAGCCTTTATAGTAGCATTAAACTTCACAAATGTACCTTCGGCAATCTCACTATGATTAGATACGATAAAACGTGTAGGAATCACACCATACTTTGTGAATAGGTTGCCGTTTGTATCACGCATTTCAAACAAAGTCGTTTCACCAAAACTTGTAAGGATTTCTTTAACCAAAACAACTTCAAGTTCTAACACACTCTTCACACCAATCACACCAACGTAATTAGACTCTTTTACAGCCTTTGTGTTACCCTCTTGAGACTTATGTTTATCCCATGCGTTAAAGTCTGTTACAAAGCCTAAAAATGACTTTGCACGTGTATAGGCAACATAGATAAGATTATTCTCTTGTTGCATTTCCCAATCTTGCTTTGCGAATTTGGATGGCATTAATTCAGAATGAATGATAAACACTCTGTCTGCTTCCAATCCTTTTGACTTGTGGATTGTTGACAAAGTGATACCCTCTGAATTGTCATCAGAAAATATAGACTCCAATTTATCCATAACCAATTGTGGTTCGGTGATACCCTCTGCTAACAATTCAATCACTTGGATTTTCTCTTGGTACGATGATACCATAGATGACTCTTCTGCTTCAGATTTAGTCAAACGTTCTTTACGCATAAGATTAGATACAATTTTGTTCTTTTCAGCATACAAACGAGAGAATGTATTTTCCATCGTAAATTCTTCGCTTTTACGTTGCGTATCAGCAATCATCTTGATAAGAGCCTTACCAATATCCGAACCCATCAAATGAGCCTTTACACCCATAGATAAGTACTTCAAACATAAAGATACCAAAGGGAACGTTTGACGGCATAAAACCATATCACCTTGGCGAATATCTTGAAATGACGAGTTACGTTCTATAATCCCCTCTTTTGCACCCTCACGAGCCTCCAGTTGAGGTACAATAGCTTTTGCCAAATCAATAATAGAAGTAGCACAACGATAAGATACTGACAAAGGCAAAGTGATTGTATTAGGGATTGATTGTAATTTAGCAAAGCTATCAGCGTCAGCACCACTAAAGCCATATATTGCTTGCTTTTCATCACCAACGGCAATGAAACGACCACTAATTGGATTAATAGCCTTTTGCATAAATTCACGCTGACATGAATTCAAATCTTGACATTCATCCACGAATACGAAATCAAATTTCATTGCGTTTAAATTGAACGCAATTGGCATATAAATCATATCAGCAAAATCAATTACCTTTGTGATTGCCAAACCTAATTTGATTAACGCCCATGCACGTGAGCATTCCCCGTTTACTAGTTCAATATTATGCTTTTTTGCGATAGCATTCAATTCAGAAACACCAATCTCTGCATTGGTTGTATTGATTAAGTTCATACGACCTAAATCACATAGTTGACCAATTTTGGATTGATACCCACTAAAATTCTCAATCTGACTTTTGTCCTCTGCTGAAATTTTAATCATTTCAATCATAGGATAATCAGATGACTTAAAGCCATAGTGAGTAATAGGTGAGCCATCCAAAATCTCACGTAACAAAACTCTGTATTTGGAATTGTTGATATTCATATTTCCGAACTCTGAAATCAAAGTAGACATACCGAAGCCGTGAACGGTTTTCACAACTATGTTGGATGATTGTGGAACTTTGCACGAAAGTTCTTTTGCGATAGACTTATTGAAAGCCAAAAACAAAACTTTCTTATCATTAGGGATAAGTTTTATGGCATTCAACAACGTAGTAGTTTTACCACTTCCAGCAACGGCTGAAACAACAGCATTGCCGTTTCCGTTAGTGATAAAGTCGTAGATTTTTGCTTGGTATTGGCTTGGCTTGAACATGGCTTAAAAATTAATTGGTTTCTGCAAAGATACAAATAAAATTCAATTGAGCAACACCCAAAAGAAAAAAGATTAGGATTTATATTATTTTTTTTTATTGTAGGTTGGAGTATACCTACCGAAGCCTTTTGAGATTCGTCTTGTCTTGCTATCGACAATACAAAGGTTAGAATAAAATAATTAATATCCTAACGTTTTTTATTTTTTTATTTAATTTTTTTTATATACCTTTGTTTCACAAAGGGACAGCTTTGTAGACGACCACACACCAAGGTCGGGAGGTATACTCCGACCTATCTTATATTTTTTTTTTGGTCTTATTTAGAATGATTTTAAATAAAGAAATTTCATTGTAGATTGGATAATAATTCTTATATTTGCATTGCAATAAAGTTGTTGCATTAATACCAACTATATGTTAAACTACCAAAAACTTATGGCTCATAATCCTACGGAATATGGTCAAATGACCAACTCTTTTGGTCAACTAATCACTTTTGTTGAACACCCAATCCATGGTGATGAATATCCAGTGATATGCGTATGTCACGCATTGGAATTGGCTTCTGCGTCTACATTCTACGAATTAGATGATATGATGGCTGACCACAAAGAATACGAACCGAACTTTGTTGATGGCAAGTTCTTTATCGGTGAGTTCGGTGAGTGATGTACACATTTGTGTATATAAGGGTATCTAACATTAGATACCCTTATTTGCTTTGTATCTAATTATTGTATATCTTTATGAACCCAAATACTAGGCTCAATCCTATTGAGAATGTATATTGTTTTAGTTCACCTAGAATGATTTCTATTTCATTCTGTGAGTGTCCTTGTTGTCTTAACTTATTGGCAACTTTGTTTAGGTCTTGTGGTTTAAATAGATTTTTCATTGGTTTAGGTTTTAATTGGTTATTTACATAATGTAAAGATAGTTATTATCCACCAATAAAACAAACAATATACAAATATTTTTCATATTATTTTATATTTGGTGTGAGTGCGTCATGGGTGTCAATCTGAAATCCATGTAGGGAACTTGTTGCTGTCACGCTGTGCGTGTACACAATTGTGTATATAAATAAGGGTATCTATATTGGATACCCTTATTTGTTTATATTTTTTTGTATATTGCTTGTGCCATACAACAACCATCGTGATAAAAAACTATATCAATAAGTTCGTAACCTTTTGGTACTTCAGTATTTAAAAAAGTAGTTGTTGCGTTAATTATTTTACTAATTTCAGCATTGTTTTTTTCTTGATTAATGGTTGTTGTACATTTGTTGTATTTATTTAATAGTTTAATAATACGATTACTTTCTTTGCTATGTGTCATTTTAATACTTCTTAAATTGTATTGAAATGTAAAAGCTGTCAATCCACCTTTTTTAATCTTTTTAGCATTCATTACTTTTAATGCCATTGGAAAAGCGATTGGTAATGTTGACATAAAATCCAAGTTCAAATGTGAGTAGTGATTAGTTTCTTGGTTTAAAATATGTTCACAAATATCTCCTAGGTATGAATCAATTTTCATTGTTGTTGTTGCAACTTTTTGTGCCATTATTTTTTGTGTTTCTTCATTGATTTCAACTGCATCAATTTGGATATCATTCAAGAAATGGTTTAAGTATGTTTCGACAATTAAATTGGTGCTAGATAACGCACAAATGTTACCTTGTATGTTTGATTTCATTACTTCATAAACAAACTTTCTACGTGCTGTTTCCTTTGTTTTGCCAAAGTGATTTTTGTATTGGTTCATACAATTACTTTGAACACTATTATGTTTTATTATTTGTAATAGTTTATCACAAACAGCATTGAACTTATTCCAACTAATAAATTCTTCAATTGGTTCTAGTATTTTTTCTTTAACAACCTTTGTATATGGAATCTTACCTAATTTATGTAATTTGATAAATCTAGTTGAAATTTGTTGATGTGTACAATTAAAACGACTAATTAATTCAGCTTTGTTTTGTATCCAATAATCAAAGTCTGATAAGATTAAATAATCAATCTCATTTTCTTGGCTAACTTCAACATTATTGATATTTGCTAATCTATTGTTAATAGCATCAATGTTAAGTTGTTTTAACTTTTTGATTTCAGCGTAGGTTAATTCTACTTTTTTTGAAACACTTACTTTGGTTTCAATAACTTGTTTCTCTAAAGTTTCCATGGTTGGTTTGGTTTATAGTTGGTTACGCAATAATGCATAGAACAAATATACAAATTAAATCCAAATATCAAAATAAAATAATATAAAAGTTATTAACAAATATTCTTTTATAAGTTTATATAATACTATATAAAAAAAGGTTGTACCTTTCGATACAACCCGTTCTTTTGGAAACCACTCCAATTAATTGCAAGCCATTGCAAACGTTTTTAAAGTCTATGTTTCTCTGCGATATAATCGCTTGTAAAGTCTTTACTACCTTCAACTGATACCTTCATAAGACCTTCAGTCTTTGGGTGCATCTGATGTAGGAATTCGTGTATAATACGTGAACCTAGCATATATGAACCAATGTATTCCCATTTAGCACCTTGGTTATCTGCTTCTTTTGGTTCATCCAATCCTTCATTTATTGGATGATTAGCTAACCAATCCCAAATGTATTGCCACTCTTGGCTGTTCATATCTATTACTACAAAATCCATTATCTAATTCTTTTAACAAAGATACTAATAATAATTGAATTGGCAATGCTTAGAATGTAACAAATTTTAATTTATTTTCTAGTGTTCCATCTAATATAGCATCTAGGTGTTCATTTGAACCAAGTTCAAATGGTAATGATACTTTGTCTATTGCTAGGTATCCATCTAATCTAAATAGTTTACCTAGTTTGGATATTTCGTAGTTAGATAAGTTAGGGTTAGATTTTGTATAGATTACTTCTATATCATCTATATCACATTTACAAGTCATTGCCAATGCTTGTTTAAGATGGTCTAGTTGTTGTAGTGATAATTCTCTAGGTGATTTAAAGATGGTGTGTTTGCCATACTTCATTTCTATTAATGCTCTCATGGTTTCTAGTTGTTAATTGATATAAACAAATGTAATTATAATAATTCATAAAAACAAGAAACTTGACAAATATTTTTATTTTTAGTATCTTTACAATAAAAAATAATATGAAAACAGATAGAAAAACCATACAACAAAAATATAGAGAGAAAAATAAAGAAAAATTACGGATTAAAAATAAAATATATAAAGAATTAAATAAAGATAAAATTAATGAATATAATAAAAACTATAAAAAGTTAAACAAAGAACGTGATATAAAAAAGAAAGCACAATATGATAAAAAATATCGAGATAAAAACAAAGAAATATTGGCTGAAAAGAAAAAAAAATATGCTGAAAATAATAAGGATAAAATTAGGGTTCGTTATAGAGTATGGGTTAATAATAAACTTAAAAATGATAATGTTTTTAAATTAAAATGTAATATTAGGTCTTTGATTAGGTCTTCATTATATAGAAAAAATCATAGAAAATACACTAAAACACAAGACATACTAGGTTGCACATTTGAAGAGTTTAAACAGCATCTTGAATCTAAGTTTGAATCATGGATGAATTGGGAAAACTATGGATTATATAATGGTGAATTGAATCATGGTTGGGATATTGACCATTATACACCTTTATCTTCAGTAATTAGTTATGATGATATAATAATTTTGAATCACTACACAAATCTACAACCATTGTGTAGTTACACTAATAGATATATTAAAAAGAACAGCATTACGTAATATTGTCCCATAATTTCTAGTTTTTAATTGGTTTATATATGCTAAGTTAAGAATAATATCCCATATAACAATACATTATATGGGATATTTTTAATTTATTTATAATATTGCTCAATAATCTCTGCATTAGTCAATATTACCTCAACACCCTCTTCATTATCTTTAACCCAACCCAATTTAATTTTCATGTTTTTTTCATTCTCTCTGAATGTAATATCATTACTCATTGCTTGAACGTATGCTTTTCTTGTTTCTTCATCAGATAAAGTAGCGAATAATCGTTTATCTCCAAACAACCCATTATAGAATTTATGATTAGGTATTGTTGCCATAATAATATCTTTTACCTCTGAATCATCAATGTGTAAAGATTCAGCAACCGACTTCATTCCGTGGTCTATTAACCCTTGTCTGAATTGTGCGAAATTATCAATAGGTAAACCCTCAATAGTTTTTTTATTACACTCAAACTCGAAATCATCAATAGTAATATAATCTTCCATTTTATACATTGGACACAATCTTCCCCACCAAGTATACTCTACTGAATACAATCCTTTGCTAATTGTAATCGTTCCGTTTAATTCGGGATAAACGTTTTCTTTTACTACGTTAGTAGTTACTTCTGCATTCTTAATGTCAGATAAAAAGTTAAAAATTTCCATAATTTCTAGGTTTTAATTGGTTATTATTTGTTTTTGTAAAGATATGTATAATAATTGGATTGACAATGCACCAACCCAATTATTTTTATTTTTTTTTTAGTCTACTACACCACCACCATAGTATAAGTCAAATGACCTTGCGTGGCTAAGGTTTTTATTCCACTCTTGGTATCTTTCTTGGTCTGCGTTATCAACAAACTTATAGTAAGCACCATTGCAATATTTTAATTGATTGTTCTTTTTATAAAACATTTCAAATAAAGCATCTTCGGTTTCTGCCGATAAGTCTTCAGTTCTTTTGATTTCAGAGTTACAACTTGTGTAGGATACTCTATCCCAATAATTGATTTTTAATGTTAACATGGTTTCTAGGTTTTAATTGGTTTCTTTTGGTAAAGATATATAATATATCCCATACTACAAAACAATATGGGATAATATTTTAAATTATTTTACTTAAATAATTGTTCCAACATTTTTTGAGTATCAAGTTTCTTGTTGATTTCACTTGCTGTCATCAAATGTGCATACGGAAATTCATAAGCATCACCCAATGGGATATGAATCAACTTTAATGGTCGCATACTTAATATCATATACTCTGCGTACCCATCTGCAACTGCAAACTTAACTATCTCACCTACGTTTTTACCCTTGTAACCCATATCTTTGATGTGTTGGGTTAAGTCTTTAATGTACCTATCACAATCTCTTGTATAGTCTTGTACTTTGTTCCAATCCAAAATTGGTAACTTTACTTCTTTTGGTGCTGAATAAATATCTGCCATGGTTTCTAGTTTTTTAATTGGTTTCTATATGTAAATGTAAGAATAATAATTGGATTGACAATGTACCAATCCAATTATTATTTATATTTGTTCCAATACCAATTCAATATCTTCTTTATCAATGTGTTCTAATATACCATTTTTAGTAATATCTGAACCATAAAAACCACCGCAACTATCTTCTTCGTTTCCGTTTTCATCTTCTATACTGAATTGATAAACTTCCCCACCAATGTAATCTGACAATGTATTTATTTCAGCATCCATTACAATATTAATACCTTCCATTACACTATCTAATCTTTTTTGAGTAATTAATTTCCACCCATAATTACTTCTTAAATCAGTCTTGGTAATAACTGCAAAACCTATTGTTCCACTATCCCATCTACAATCATAAGGGTATGAATAATCAGTTGATATACTTGTACCACTATGTTCATATAAATGCACTGCTTTAACTAATACTCCATCAAATTCTTTTTTGATTATATCAGCACCACTATCAATAAAATCTTGTCTACTATCAAATTTAGTATCAAAATCAAAATTGTGATTATCCCCTAAATGTTTGTAGTTTCCAAAGAAAATACACTTTGTTAGGTTATCATCTTCCCTTGGACTACTGGTGAAGTCACATTGTTCAATGATTAGTTTTCTTCCGTTTTTTAAATTAAACTTTTCCATAGTTTCTAGTTTTTAATTGGTTTCTATATGTAAAGATAAGTATAATATTTGGATTTCCTACTATTTTATATAAAATAATATAAAAAAGAAATTGGGTATAGATTACTCCATACCCAATCATAACATCTAACGAAACATTCCCCTATGAAATTTACAATGTAAAAGGTTTATCAAACATAGTTAGTCAATTAAAAAATCAGATAAGGACTACTAACTATGAATGATGTATCGTTCCCACGTCTACGATGTTCAGCAGAGACTTTTTTGTATACATAAACCTTATCCTACAATATTGTTTTAGAATTCTATATAATTAACATTATCTTCTCTATATTGATTGATAATTGTTAAATCATCTATTCTATTATTTTCTTCTAATAATTCAGCAACCATATCTATATCATATTGATGACTACTTTCGTCATTGCTTGACATAGATGGTGTGATGTTCTCTTCGATTAATTTTTGTGTAATCACACTTAATTGTGGATTGTATTCAATGATAATTCTACTCATGGTTTCTAGTTGTTTATTGTTTAACAAATGTAAATATAAATTTTCAATTATGCAAGTTATTGCCAACCTTGTTTTATTATTGTTGGCACTCCATTTACTTTTGTCCATCTTTCACACCATTCTCCCCACGCTCCACGTCTACTACGTGAAACAATAACTGCATCATCACCAATATGGTTATCCAATATATAGTCTTTCAATGCTTTCTTTAATTCAGCATACGTCTTGAATGACTTGGTTACGTTTGGACTTGTTACTCGAAGTCTTTCTACTCTATAATCGTGAAGACTAGTATCAGTCATATACGTTACTTGTGGTTTAAAATTGCTCATGGTTTCTAGGTTTAATTGATATGAACAAATGTAAGAATAATAATTCAATCTACAATGAATAAATTCAATTATTTTTTATTTATTTTTCGTGTGCATCAACATCAGCCCATTGCAACAATTCAACATCACCACTATCAATGTGTTCTATCAATGATTGTAGTTCAAAGATTTCTCCTAGACTAATACGTTCGTTTTGTATCTCAATACGTAACTCTTCTAATCTTTGTTTAATGCTTTCGTTGGTCATGGTTTCTATGTTTTAATTGGTTTATAATTTATAGTTTTTAGTACAACAACTTGGTGCTGATGTTATTCTACAATAATATGCACCCTCTTTTTTGTATTGTTTAAATTCTTCCAATAGTTCTTTGATAGTTGGTTTAATATCAAAGGTTCTACTTCTTTGCATAAACATAATACTATCTTTTGTGTATAAAGTAATAATAACATCACATTTACCATTCGGTGTTGTTGTGAACTTAAATCGGCTCATAATTTCTAAGGTTTTAATTGGTTTGTTTAACAAATGTAAGTATAATATTTCAATCTACAACACTATACACGAATTATTTTTACATTTTTATAT
>Ga0102829_1000549_pt1 | contig 11040 bp, 19 predicted proteins | sample ColrivemetaGS575_FD_84510 | JGI IMG/M metagenome (GOLD analysis project Ga0102829, IMG submission 84510) | Estuarine microbial communities from the Columbia River estuary - Freshwater metaG S.575 | ecosystem: Environmental > Aquatic > Marine > Intertidal zone > Estuary | place: USA: Columbia... | reverse complement strand
GCAGCAGGTACATTCTCTACGATGACTTCTGATCTAGTTGATATCAATGGTGGTGATATTGATAGCGTAACAATAGATGGTTCTGTTATCGGCGCTACAACAAGCGCAGCAGGTACATTCTCTACGATGACTTCTGATCTAGTTGATATCAATGGTGGTGATATAGACGATGTAACAATAGATAGTTCTGTTATTGGTGCTACAGTATCAGCAGCAGCTACATTCTCTACGATGACTTCTGATTCAGTTGACGTTAATGGTGGCAATGTAGATGGTACTATTATTGGTGCTACAACAAGCGCAGCAGGTACATTCTCTACACTAGCAACTAACTCAGTTGATATTAACGGTGGTGACATTGATAGCGTAACAATAGATGATTCTGTTATTGGTGCTACAACACCAGCGGCGGCTACATTCTCTACTATGACAACAGCGGCTGCTACTATCACAGGCGGTGGTATTTCTGGTACCGATGTTGATATGACAGGCGAAATACTCCTACTAGATAATGACCAAATTTCTGGTGATAAAGTTCATGGTGGTGTTATTTCTGACTTCGCGTCCATCGGCATAGATGACAACTCAACCACGCTACAAATCACAGTAGAAGACACTGCAACAACGTTTGCTAATAATGTTGTAGTTACTGGTGACCTGACAGTATCGGGTACAACCACAACAGTCAATACAGAAACCATTGAATTAGCAGACAACACAATACTTATAAACAGCAACGCGACGGGCGCTGCTATAGAAGACGCCGGGCTTGAGGTTGAGCGTGGTATAGACACCAACGTATCATTCTTGTGGGATGAAACAAACGACAAATGGACAGTGGGGTCAGAAACATTCGTCGCTGGATCATTGGAAACAACTGGTGACATTTGGGTTCATGATATTGTTCGTGTTGGTCGTGGCGAAGGTGACATTACGACTAATACTGTTGTCGGCGCGTTGACATTGAATTCAAACACCACTGGTACTAACAATACCGCAAGTGGTTATCAATCACTCTTCAGCAACACAACTGGTAGCAATAACGTAGCAAGTGGTTATCAAGCACTAAACAGTAACACAACTGGTGACAATAACGTATCTGTTGGCAACTCGGCTGGTCATAGTATCACAACTGGCAGTTTTAATACATCTATTGGCAACACGGCGGGTGATACTATCACAACTGGTAGCAGTAACACATCTATTGGCACAAATGCTCAACCAACTACTGCCACATCAGTTGGACAGTTTACACTAGGAGACACAAATGTTGTAAATCTTCGTTGTAACGACACTACTATTAGCGCATTGTCAGATTCTCGCGATAAAACAGATGTAGTAGATAGTCCATTCGGACTTGACTTTATGAACACGCTACGTCCTGTTCAGTATACATGGAAAACACGGGATGGTAATATCAAAGATGGCAAAACTCGCGTTGGTTTCTTAGCACAAGATTTGCTTGAGACTGGCAACAATGATATCACTGACTTGGTACTAGATGAAAATCCAGATAGATTGGAAGCAAAGTATGGAAACTTGATACCAATAATGGCAAAAGCAATCCAAGAACTTTCAGCAGAAGTGGATCGCCTCAAATCCAAACTTGGTGAATAAAATCAAATAAAATAACTTAGTAAATGGAGTTGAATTTCAACTCCATTTACACATTAGTTGTGATACCAAAAAATGATTCACATAATACGAGCAGCGATATAACAATAGATTTTCACTGTTACAATAAAATATTACTTGACTTCATTGATCTAGGTGTGTTATTATACAATAATAGAATAAATCATTTATTCCATTTTAAGGAGAATATCATGCATGGTCCACTTACAATTGCCTTCGACGCACCGAGAGATAATGTTATCCGGGAAACGCTAATACAGTATATCAATAAAGATGGAACATTAGTAAAAGTAACAACCGATCGTAAATATTTCAGTGATGGCGACTATGTAGATTCCCAAACACGAGATCCGATTTGTGAAGTCGGAGAGAACTAATACGTGGTTATATTTAATAAAATCATAGTATGGTGCACATTTTACGCATGTACGTTGATCGCAGTAAGCGCCGGATTTGTTTTTCCGCTGGGAAATAATTCTGAATTTTTTACATCACTGAACGAACCAATGTTTGCTCCTCCCAATTGGATATTCGGTCCAGTATGGACAATACTTTATATATTGATCGCAACTAGTGCGTATCGCATAACACAACAGACACACAAATATATTCCGATTGTTATTGCGTTATGGACATTACAAATTGCGTTGAATATCATTTGGGTACCAATTTTTGCTGGCGCTGAGAATTTAGAAGTTGCGTTTTACTATATCATTGCTTTATGGATCAGTATTATATTTTACATTCTGGCATCTTGGAAAGTTGATAAGTGGGCAAGTATAATGTTCATACCTTATTTTGTATGGATATCATTTGCGAGTGTGCTAAACTATTCTTACTGGCAGTTAAATATTTGAATGAAGGATATCAAATGTTGATCAAATACTATTTAAATCCAGCAATTTGGGTAATGTCGAATTACGACAAAGAAATTGCAAAAGCGAAATACAAATATACTGGCAAAGAACTCAAATCACAGTTGCTAAAAATTGAGTTGCACTACAATAATATTTCAGAATATGAATATGATACAAAAATTCATGATCTTAATCATCATAACAGCGAAGACGCTGATAGAGCAAAAGAGTTGTTGATTATTGAGTTGAAACATGATAAAATATCTATTGACGAATACGAAAAAGAAATTGCCAACATAGATGAAGAACCATTCGTTAGGGTTTTGAATATAAATCTGGATGGATCAAATCCATCTTCTGGATTTTTTGAAATTGATTTCAACTCTTATTTCGTAGAACATCTAATGGACAATGGTTACGTCGGAAAAAATAATGATGCGATAATTGACGCTTGGTTTAATGATTTATGTAAAAATATAGTCCTTGACGAACTCCAAGATGATGATGGCGTGGCAAAAAGTTTCCTAACAAATACTAAAGAAGGGGAAATTATTACTCGCATAAAAAATGAAGATGGCACAGCAGATTATTTCTAATGAGGATTAAATGACGAACTTTATTTTAGTAGATGCAGCAAACATGTATCATCGTGCTAGGCACGTTTCAACGAGGCAATCTGACATTGATATGCAGATTGGTATGGCATTTCATATCATAATGAACAGTATAAAGTCTTGTCATAGAAAATTTAACGCAGACCATGTTATTTTTTGTCTTGAGGGTCGTAGCTGGAGAAAAGATTTTTACAAACCGTATAAAGCACAACGAAAATTGTTACAAGCAGCAAAGTCTGTAAAGGAACAAGAAAATGATGCTATTATGTTTGAGGCATATGAAAGTCTTGTAACCTTTATCAAAGATAAAACGAATGTTACAACACTACGCCATTCTGATGCTGAAGCAGACGACATGATAGCATTGTTCATCGCTTCGCATCCAGATGATCATCATACAATTGTTTCCAGTGATACTGATTATTACCAACTCCTTGCTGAAAATGTACAGATGTATAATGGCGTTTCTAATCAGATTATTACGCTTGATGGATTTTTTGACGAAAAAACAATGAAACCGATTATTGATAAGAAAACTAATGTACCTAAGGAAAATCCCGATCCCGAATGGTTACTGTTCGAAAAGTGTATCCGAGGAGATACTAGCGACAACATATTTAGCTCGTATCCTGGTGCAAGAAAAAAAGGAACAAAAAATAAGGTTGGACTACAAGAAGCCTTCGCTGATCGGAACAGTGGCGGGTTCAATTGGAACAATTTTATGTTACAACGCTGGGTAGATCATAATGGAGTTGAGCATACGGTCAAAGATGATTACGAACGAAATGTTTCACTTGTTGATCTTACAGCGCAGCCATATGATCTCAAAGTAAAATTTATTGAAGCAATTTTAGATCAGTGTAAACCAAAAGAAGTTGGTAATGTAGGCATCAATTTTTTGCGTTGGTGCAATGAATGGGATCTACAAAATCTTGCTAAATATCCAGATGAAATGGCAAGAGTATTAAACAAGAAGTATCCCGTATAGTATGTATACAATAGAAATAGCAAAAGATAAATTCTGGATTCTTGAAGATGCTGGCGTAAAGCGCGGGTTGATTACACATAAAAATGATGATATATACAATATCGTCATTGATGGGAATAGTCAAGATATGTCTCTAGCTGATCTTCATTGTATGTTTGACAATAAGATACTTACGTCTAGCGAACCACACACACAAACAAATGCAAGTAATAATGAACTATTACTCAATAACTTTCCTTGTAAACATATTCCATTCAATCACAAACAGGTTGAATGGAATAATATAACAATTGAAACTTATACAAAAAATGAAACTAGCAAAATCCGTTATGCTGCCGGATATTTTGGATTGCATTTTACTGGAGTTTGGAGTAAAACACAATCGCCTAAACTAGATACTTTAGAGAAGTATCTATTTGTCGGACCATTTAAAACTCCAGATGAAGCAGCAGCAACAATATTGATTGAAACAAGAAAAAAATGAATGACAATATAAAAATACGAGACTTTATTAAACTGGTGAGAAGAAACATTTTGCGAGGCGATAAACATTTACGGCTAACAATGGACGAAGCAGTTGAACTTCAAGCAGAGTTGTCGCTGTTACTTATTGATAAGGCGACGACTGAAAACTCAGTCATGCCAACTACAATACACGGTGGCAAATTCAAAAGTTGAAACACATATTGTCGTACTTTCACTAGTAAAATATTAAAGGAATCATATGTTAAAAAGTTTTTTTTGGACTAAAGAGAATGCTCTATATGCTTGGACGATGTTAGCATGGCTTTTATTCCTGGGATGGTATTCAGTGCAAATTCTGGTATATTATAATGCGTGGAATAGAGAGTTTTATGATGCTATCCAAACACTCCAAGAAGAAAGATTTTGGGATTTGTTCTGGGGTGTTGATCAATCACAGTTTGTAAACTTATTATCTCTAAGAATAAATGAAGAGATAACTGTTCCAAGTTTTCTTGAAATCTTGTTAATATATGTTCCTGTTGCCACATATACCACTTGGCAAACACAACGATACACGTTTGCTTGGAGAGAATCAAATACCCATTACTATTTGAAACGATGGGAAAAATCGTCATCAAATATCGAAGGAGGAAGCCAACGAATCCAAGAAGACTTGATGATATTCGGCAAAACATTACAATCTCTATTCGCAGGTGTCGTTAGTAAAGTTTTTATCTTAGCAGCATTCATACCTGTGCTATGGAGGCTATCAGAAGGATTGCCGATTTGGAATGGTGCTATAATACCAGGATTCCTAGTTTGGATTGCTCTCACAATGTCGGTGGGCGGAACAATTGTATCACTCATACTAGGTTTCAAACTGCCAGGATTAGAATATAATAACCAGGTAGTTGAAGCCAAGTTTAGAAAAAAGTTGGTCCATTCAGAGGACGATCATTCACAAAGAATGACAGATGATTTGTTCCCAATGTTTGCCGCAGTAAAACGAAACTACTATCGGCTCTTTAACTGGTATATGGGGTTCGGAGTCTGGCAAACAGCGTTCGGAATGATCGCGGGGAATGTTGCTCTTGTCGCCCTTGCACCCAGTTATTTTGCAGAGTTGATCACATTCGGAGTTTTGATCCAAGTATTAAATGCGTTTGGACGTGTAGAAGGCGCACTAACATACTTTATTGATCGCTGGACTACAATCGTTGAATTTCAGTCAGTTATTAAACGATTAAAAGAATTTAACAAAGTGCTTGATGAATCTGATGCGTAGTTTTTAATATAGCAGTTACATCCAAGGGGGGCAAATTGCCCCCCTTTTGTTATTATGTATATAGTTTATTTTGATAAATACATTGAAGAAATAATAATAAGGGGATGTTATGGCTAGACCTAAACCGAAAATACTCCAAGAACACGTAGACTCTAAGTCATATCGAAGCGAGCAAATTTTGGCGGCTGATGGCATATATGCGGTTTTCTATAATGAACAGCCTATAAATATTCGCAGCCTTAATACGCTTGTGAATTTTCCAGGACCAAAATACATAAAAGTTAGTTTTTCTAATTCTGGACACGCTATAAATCTTGCACAACGATTAAATAAGTTGTTTAAATGTGAAGACTTCTCAGTAGTAAAACTTCATCAGGGAGAAACTATTGAGTTGCTATGATGTACGACAAGAACATAATAGTTGAACACTTAAATTCGGTAAGAAATAAAAATCAGCCGAAAATAAAAATAAATGCCGTGTTCATTAGTAGTTCTGCAAACAAGCATTATAGACTAACGAAGTTTGGGTATACTTTGATGGAAAAGGAATTCGAAAAATTTGAAGTGTCACTATATAATATATCAAATAAAAACTCTGATATAGTCTCAGTAGACAAATATATAACAACGCCATTTTACTTCAAAAAAGGAATATTGGTTATCTTTGAAGAGTTTTTGGCAACCGAACTGTTTCTTCTCAGTGGAGACTTTTCTCTCTGGGTAAATAACAAAAAGTTTTGGGAAGACACTTGACAAAGTACCCATAATATTGTATGCTATATATGAATTATATACAGAGGTACATTATGAAAATCGCACACCGACCATATCTAAATACTGATAACGTGATTGATCTATATTCTAAAAAAGATGGAGTTCAAATCTCGTATGTTTGTACATCTGCGCTAGGCAATGAATCAATGGCGATGGATATTTTCTATCGTGAAACGCCGCATCCCGAATTTGGCAATCATTATTTTGGTTTGTATTCTGTGTCTACTGGATCATTGGATGAACAAAGACAACTACGAATCATCAATGCCGATAAAATTGAAGATGCTGAGTTTGGTATGGCAGAAGTTGATGGTGAACTTCATTATTCGCAGCACCGACATGATTTTAACACAGTCGGCAATGTATCACTTGATGGTGGTCGGGCATATTTTCGTAGAGTTGGTGATATGTCTATTCCTACGCAATGGCTCAAAGTCAAAGACGGGGTTTTCGTGAACGAAGACGACGTATAATGATTACAAGTGATATCAAACTGAATGATGGCATTTGGGAGGCTTGGGTTACATTCCAAGATGAAACAAAACTGATCCATATTGGTACAAAAGTGCCGTGTGAACAAAATGTCGCTCTGTTGGTTGCTAGTATCAATGATGGCCAAACTGACGTTTGGGATATAACATCAGACTTTTCAAAGTTGACTGATTATCAAATGGGGAAAATAAGAAAAATATTTCAAAGTGAGAACCAATAATGGACGAATACACAAAGAAATCTATAGACAGAATGGCGAAGTCTAGAAATTTCCCATATAATACTTGTCCTGCTAGTCGCCATGTTGAAATCGCAGCATTAGCATTTGCCGAGCAAGATGAAAAGCATATTGATATTATGACCGAAGAACCAGAGCATCTTGGAGACAGTATGCTTTCTGTACTGACTAGTCTTTATGAAGCAAGAGCATTTCTAGAATCTTTGGGATACACTTGGAAATGTGATGAAAATGAAAAAAATCGTTGGGTAAAGAAATGACAGTCAAATATAACCTGCCAGTAGATTATACTAAACTTTCACAAAAAGAAAAACGGGCGGTGCGCGAACAATATATCAAAGAACAAAATAATCTTTGTATGTTCTGTGAAGAAAATCTATTCGCTGATCCACCGGAAAGTATCACTAATAAACCGATCGATTGGAGGGCATTTCCAGGAGGCAAATATGGATTTTTAAAAAATTCAATTCACTTACAGCATTGTCATAATAGTAATTTGACAGAAGGTGCTGTTCACGCATATTGCAACGCAACGATGTGGCAATATTATGGAAGGTAGAACAATGGCTGAATTTCCAGATAATTGGGTGGTCTTAAAAATAAAATCGGAGAAATATGGGGTGGTATACAAGATTCTCGCAGGATGGAGCGGCGGATATACTACCGGAGATTCTTGGAGAATGAATAGTGGCATTACAAATGTTCGCGACGAGGGAGATCGTTTCATTTTTGAAGGTTATTCTGGGAGTGAATATTCTTGTGGTAAAGGTTCATATTGTTTGCGAATGAATAACGCAGGTGTTTGGACACAACTTCAAGAGAAGCATGGCGACAAAGTAGAAATGATGGACGAAGACACCGATTGGATGAACATGGATTGGATCATTGGATGAAACAATATCCATGGAAATTCAAGTTGCGATGGGATGGTATCGAATGGTGGCAGTCAGAAAAAACACTTAATACTGGATCTTATTTCTATTATGTCTATTGGTTTAATTTTATCAATGACAAACAATATAGAAAACTCGGGTTCGATTATATGTATTATGATGGACCGCACCGAGCATTTGTACTATGGTGGTTTAACATAACATGGTCAACTCCTTGGACGAAAGTAGAAAAATATGATTGATCTAAAAGATATTCACATCAGAGTTATAGACCAACGAATCGGCATGGGCATAGGCGGATTAGATACAGTTATTCGCGCATATCATATGCCATCAGGTATTCTTGTTGAGGTTCCACGCGGCGAAAAAAACCAATGGAATGATAGAAAGATTGCCTTAGAAATGATTGAATATGCTCTTTCAAGTGGATTATATGAGACAGGAGAAGAAGAATGAAAGCACAAATGCCAGCAGAAGGCATTTTGAAAACAGGTGATTTTGGCGACTCAAAGTTTTATCATATTCGCTGCGAATGTGGTTGCGAAGATTGTGCCCATGAAGTAGAGATTAAAGCAGATGATATGGGTATTAGCGTCAACGCATATGTTACTGTTCATACCAAATGGTGGGAGAAAAGGTATTGGAAGCAACTTTGGCAAATGGTGACACGCGGTTACGCTGAAATGCAATCTACTATCGTAATGAACCAACAGACTGCGTTGAACTATTCCGAGACTTTGAAATCAGCAATCAAAGATGTTGATACGTTTAGAAAAAACAGAAATAACTCTTGACACTTCATATACAACTGTGCTATAAGACAGTATGAATATCTTTTATCTTTCACCGAACCCTGTTGTCGCTGCGCAAATGGCTTGTGACAAACACGTGGTAAAAATGGTTGTAGAATCGGCACAGATGCTTTCTACAGCCCATCGTATGCTTGATGGTGAGCAAGTTATTGTTCCATCCAAATCTGGCAAACGTATGGTCAAACAATGGCTACTTAGCGATGCGCGGGACACACTCTTGTATAAATCAGCGCATTCTAATCATCCATCTACTGTTTGGACTCGGTTGTCTTCTGGCAACTATCAATGGCATTATGAATATTTTGTTGCTCTTTGTGACGAATATACCCATCGGTATGGTAAGGTTCATATGACTGATACCAAACTGCGCAATGCTCTTGCGACACATCCAACTAACATTCATCGGGGTCGGAAAACGACTATGGCACTTGCTATGAATCAACATCCTGAATGTCAGTTTGTAAACGATCCTGTGAAGTCATATCGTATGTTTTACAAGACTAAATCATTCAAGATGGTTTGGACTAATCGTAATGTTCCTACTTGGTACAAAAAAAGTGAAAAAAGTAGCGAAAAAAACTTGACGAATCACGAATCAATGCTATACTGATTATAGAAGCAATAGTGAAACAGAAGGAATACAAATATGACTGCTCATACTGATCTTGAAACTCGCGTCATTCGCCCGGCTGATCTTATTCCGGAGGTTGCTTACGCGTTTCGTCGCAAGCGTCCTGTCTTTATTTGGGGTCCGCCCGGCATTGGAAAATCTGAAATGGTTTCGTCGATCACTGAAAAAATGAATGGTCTTATGATTGACCTTCGTCTTGCTCTTATGGAGCCTACTGACTTGCGTGGTATCCCGTTCTTCAATGAAGTTGACGGTAAAATGGAATGGGCGCCTTCGTCCGATCTTCCTGACGAAGAAACTGCTGCTCAGTATCCGCACGTTGTTCTGTTTCTTGATGAGATGAATCAAGCGCCGCAAAGTGTTCAAGCTGCTGCGTATCAGTTGATCTTGAATCGTCGTCTGGGTTCTTATGTTCTTCCTGATAATGTTTTGATTGTTGCTGCTGGCAATCGTGAAAACGACCGAGGAGTTGTTTTCAAGATGCCTTCTCCACTTGCTAACCGTTTTGTTCACCTTGAGGTTGGCGTCAACTTCGAAGATTGGCAGGAATGGGCGCTGATGAATGGTGTTAGCGCCGATGTTGTTGGTTATCTGACTGCGAACAAGATGGATCTTTTTAACTTTGATCCTCGGTCTTCGTCACGAGCCTTTGCTACTCCACGCTCTTGGGTGTTTACGTCTGAACTTCTTCCCCAGAAGGATGAAACGATTGCTGATCATCGTCTGCATGACTTGATTGCTGGCACTGTTGGCGATGGTCTTGCGACTAAGTTCATGGCACACCGTCGTATGTCGGCAGATATGCCCAATCCAACTGATATTCTTGAAGGCAAAGTCACCAAACTTCCGAATGGTGCACGGGAAATCTCTGCGATGTTCTCTCTGTCTGCTTCACTCTGCTATGAGTTGAAAGAATATGTTGATACCCACGGGCGAACGGACAAGCTGAACGATATGGCGAATAACTTCTTTCAGTTTATGCTCGATAACTTTGAAACCGAGATGGCGGTTCTTGGAGCGCGAACTGCTCTAAAAACATATAAATTGCCTGTAGAGCCGCGGAAAATTGCTTGTATCGATGAGTTCTTTGGTCGGTATGGCAAGATGATCCGTAACGCTCACGCGGGATAAATCGCTCATTTAGCAGACATGCTGGGCAAAACAGAAAAGAGCGGGTTTAATCCGCTCTTTTTTATTAGTATATGTATCATTGTCTATCTTGACCAATATAACGCGATTTCAGAAATTAGGTGATATTGCGACTACATATTGTGCTTACGCCTTCAAAAACTATACATTAGCACACAAGATATTGTTACTGATTAGTTTTTTGTTTTTTTTTTGTTATTTTAATTT
>Ga0102829_1000548_pt1 | contig 11040 bp, 9 predicted proteins | sample ColrivemetaGS575_FD_84510 | JGI IMG/M metagenome (GOLD analysis project Ga0102829, IMG submission 84510) | Estuarine microbial communities from the Columbia River estuary - Freshwater metaG S.575 | ecosystem: Environmental > Aquatic > Marine > Intertidal zone > Estuary | place: USA: Columbia... | reverse complement strand
TTTTGAAGCTATGGAATGTTACCCAACAATTGCAGCTGCTTTGGATGTAATGATGGAAGAATCGACAACCCTTAATGATAAGGGTAAGATGATGAACATTTATTCAGATAGCAAACGTGTTAAAAGCATTCTAGAAGACTTATTTTTCAATCGTTTGGATATTCATACATCATTACCTATGTGGACAAGAAATACACCTATTAGAGAGGATAGTGTGATACCATTATTGGATGGTACTGAAATAACTATTAAAGAACTTTCTAATAGAGTAAAAAATGGTGAGGAAATTTGGTCTTATGCAATACAAGATGGTACTAAAGCAATTGTGCCTAGTAAAATTATATGGTGTGACCTTACTAGAAAAGATAGTGAATTAATAAGGGTTACATTGGATGATGGTACGTATATCGATACAACACCAGACCATGAATATATGCTTAGAGATGGTTCATATAAACGAGCTGACGCTTTAACTGAAGGACAATCTTTGATGCCTTTTTATAGTATTACTAGTGTTGAAAAACAAGATAGGATAACTGGTTATGAAAAAGTATTTAACCCTAACACTAATAAGTATGAATATACACATAGAATAGTTACTAATGATTGCATTAAAGCTAAGGCTATTTATCTAAGTAAAACAAAAGAAAAACCATTATTAAACCATAAAGTAGTTTCTGTTGTTAAATTAAAAGAAACATCTGACGTATATTGTTTAGAAGCTGTTGGACCTAATGGTGAACACGATAGACACAACTTTCCAGTGTTAGGTAAAGATATAACTGGTTCATACTCAAGAACTTCTGGTGTGTTTTTGTCAAATTGTAAGTATGGTGATAACTTCGTTTATATGAATATCGATGATAGACATGGTATTGTTGGTGGTAAACAAATGCCTAACTACGAAATGGAACGTAGAGAGACTGGGTTATTTGATATGATTTCTGGTAGAGAAACTATGAACACAGCTGAAACTAACACTACAACTGATAAAGTTAAATTCTTTTGGAGAGGTCGTGATGTTGAATTTAATTCATGGCAAATTGCACATTTCCGTTTGGCTGGTGATGATAGACGTTTACCTTACGGTACATCTGTATTAGAGAAGTCTAGACGTATTTGGAAACAACTTATCTTATCAGAGGATAGTATGTTGGTATATCGTGTAACTAGAGCCCCAGAAAGACGTGTATATAAAATCTATGTGGGTAACATTGATGATGCTGATGTTGAACAATACGTAAACACAATTGCTGATAGATTCAAACGTATGCCAATTACTGACCCACAAACTGGTCAAATGGATTTACATTACAATCAATTATCAAACGACCAAGATTATTTTATACCAGTTCGTTCAGAAAACGCACCTAACCCAATTGAAACACTTCCAGGGGCATCAAATCTTGACCAAATTGCTGATATTGAGTACCTAAGAAGTAATCTATTTACATCTTTACGTGTACCAAAACCTTTCTTAGGGTTTGAAGAATCAGCTGGTGAAGGTAAGAACTTAGCAATGCAAGATATTCGTTTCTCTAGAACAATTAATAGAATCCAACAATCTATGTTACAAGAGTTGAATAAGATTGCTATTATACATTTATACATATTAGGGTTTGAAGAAGATTTAGATAACTTCACATTAACACTTAATAATCCATCAACACAAGCTGAAATGCTTAAAGTTGAACACACACAACTTAAAGTCACACTTTACAAAGATGCTGTATCTGATGCTGGTAATGGTTTTGCACCTATGTCAATGACTCGTGCACACAGAGAAATCTTAGGGTGGTCTGATGATGAGATTAAACAAGATTTACTCGAACAACGTATGGAGAAAGCAGCTGCGGCTGAATTAGCTAACACTGGTGCTGTTATCAAGCACACTGGTATGTTTGACATAGTTGATAGAATCTATGGTGATTACAAAGCTGCTTTAGAAGGTGGTGGTGCTGGTGGTGAAGGAGCTGAAGGTGGTGCTGAAGGCGGAGGCGGAGGCGGAGGCCTTGGTGGTTCATTCGGAGGCGGAGGTATGTCTGGTGAAGATTTAGACTTTGGTGGTGAAGAAGGTGGTGCTGAAGGTGAAGCTGAAGGTGGATTAGGTAGTGCTGAAGCTGAAGGTGGTGAAACTGCTGGTGCTGAAGCTGGTGCTGAAGCTGGTGCAGCTGAAGAATTTGGTGGTGAAACAGTTGCTGAATCGATTAAGAAAACTGAGAAGTTATTAACTGAAAGAAAAGAAACGCTTAAAAAGAAATTAGACGATAGGACTAAAAAATACCAAGGTAGATTTGTTACATTGTTAGAATCTATTAAACCAGAAGAAAAAGTTAAGGAAGAAAAAGTTAAAATTTATGATAAAAACGTAAAGGTTAATAACTCAATCAATAGTATGATTGACGATATTAATAAAATGTTAGATGAATAATCACTTTTTACCTTAAATAATGATATTTATAAATTAAACGGGAAGGATGAAAAACTTTGGTAAGATTAAGAACGTATTTAATGAATTAGTTTCGGAGGGTATAGCAACAAAAGATGTTGCATCTTTGGATTTATTCAAGAAATATGTTAAAACAGTAAAAGAAAATGAAATATTAAAAACTCAGTTTTTGGTTATCTCAAATATAGAAAATAAGATAGAATCTGACAGAGAGAGTGCAATTCAATATGTTAAAGAAAATATAAGTTTATTCTCTGAATTTGATAAAAAGAAAATAATTGAGGCTAATGAAAATTTATCTTCTTTCATCACGTTGTGCGATAAAGGTGAATTATTGAAAGAGGATATGGAGTATGACAATAAAACGTTACATGAAAACATAGCTGCACTTATCTTCACAAAGAGAAAACCAGAAACAATAGATGCTATAATAGAAGCTACTAATGGTATAGTTGATTATATATTAAACAACAAACCGAAAGAAATTGTTGAATCGAATGGTTTACCAATCAGTATGATGACTTCAATATTAGTAGATAAATATAATGAGAGATATGTTGATTTAACTGAATCAGAAAGAAAAATACTTAAAGCTCTTATAGAATCTAACGATGATGAGAAAAAAGAAATAAACACATCTTTGGTTAGGGAGTGTATAGGTTTAATCAATGATAAATTAGTGGAGTCTGATTTGGAATCTAAAGATAAGTTATTACGTGTAAAAGATAAGCTTTTAAATGATACAAAGACTATTGATGAAGATTTCAATAAAAATATAACTAAATTGATTGAATTAAGAGGTAATTTACAAAATAATTAACATCTAAAAACTATCAGTTATGAAAGGAGTTCCAAGTGAAAATATACTAAAACTAAGAGAATTAAATCAAAAGTTAACTTCTGAGAAAGAACATCCAGATGAGTATAAGCAAATAGTAGATGAGTTGAAAGAAATTGTTGAGTTTGGTAAACAAGAAATAATTGGCACAACAACATCTACAAAAAAAATTAAGTGTTACGAGAATATGTGTTCTAAAATTACAATGATATTAAACAAAATTAAAGTAAATTAATTATGTCTGAAGAAAAAAACACTTGGGGTGAGTACAGTAACTTGGTACTTAAAGAATTAGAACGTCTTAATGATAATTACGATAAGATGAGAACTGATATGGATACTAGATTCAATGAACTTAATCAAAAGTTAACTGAGTTTAAGAATGTTGAAGGTAAAGTAATAACCAATTCAGCTTGGATTGAAAGGGTTAATGATGTTTGGAGTCCATCTCAGATGAAGGAAGCGAAAGATGAAATCTATAAACAAAAAACTAGATGGGCAGCTGCAATAGCTATTATCACTTTTTTACAGATAGCTATTGGTATTGGGTTGGCATTGTGGAAAAAATAGGTACTTGACTAATTGAAATTAAATGATTATACTTGTAATAAATACCAGGTATAAATTATGAAAACGGGAAAAGAAGTAAAAGTAGCAACATTTAAAAATTACAACGTAGTCTATGGCAGCGTAAATAATAAACATTCAAAAGCAGTATATATTAGCATATCTGCATGGGCTGAACCTAAAGATGAATATGAAATTAATTACAATAGAGTAATTAGAGAATTCAACAAGAAAATTAAACAAAGTGTTTATAATCTATTGGACGAAGATATGAGTACTGAATTCATTAAAGATAGAACAATTGTCGATTTAGATATCAGAGAATCTGGAATCAAGTTTGGTAAAAGAAGTTTTACAAATTGTGAATTAACACTATCACTCAAAAATGAAATACCAGTTAACTCAGAACTAATGAGGCCAATGTTAGATGATATCACCAAAATGTTATTGGATGATGTCTTTAATAATAATAAGTCATTTAAATTCCATAGGAAAAAGAATTAATATTAAGAACCTCAACCATAAAGTTTGAGGTTTTTTGTTTTATACACATATTTATTGTTATAAACACTAGATATGGATACAGATATTAAATTAATAAAAAAAGGTCAAAGTGGTTTTGGGTTTTTAATCGAGCACGATGGATACATTAGCCCAGACGAACCAAGAAACCAACCTTTTATCAATGAAATTAAAAAAATTGATAGCGGTAGTAAGCTATCTATAGTTGAACCACTTATTGTATACGTTGTATTACAAAAGTATGGTATCCTAAATAGAAATGGGAGAATATACCCAGAATCAATCCTTAAAGAACAAGATAGAATTTACCAACAAGCAATAAGAGAACGTAGTGCTGTAGGTGAATTAGACCACCCAGAATCATCTGTAATCGCTGGTGATAGAATTTCCCATAACATTGTTGAAACGTGGTGGGAAGGTCACACACTTATGGGTAAGATGGAAATTCTAATGACTCCAGGTTTTATAAACTATGGTATCGTATCCACAAAAGGTGACGAAGTAGCAAACTTATTAAGAAATAGAATTAAAATTGGTGTTTCTTCACGTGGTGTTGGTTCATTGAAAGAGGGTAAAAATGGTGAACAAATTGTACAAGATGATTTTGAAATCATTTGTTGGGACGTTGTAACGGCACCAAGCACCCCAGGAGCGTGGATGTCTAGAAACCCAGAAGAGCTAAAACAATACGTTGAGAACACTAGTAAGAAGTCTCCAATCATAAAAGAAGACTTAAATAACGGATTAGATAAATTTTTGATTGATTAATAAATTTAACAATTTTTTAATTCAAAATTGGCTTTTCTTGAAATAGCACATATTTATTATCAAATGAGGTGTATACCTTTAATAAATTTATTATAAAAAATAAAATAAAGTAAAAAAAAAAATGGCAGAAAAAAAATCTATACTTGAAGAAGCATTGTTAGATATCAATAATATCAAAAATGCTTTAAATGCCAACACAAAAGAAATACTTCGTTCGGTAGCGAAAGAAGAAATTGACAGTGTGGTGAAAGAATCGCTTATGAAAAATGAAGCTGATTATGAAGAAGAAGATTTAGATTCAACTGATGACGTTGTTGATTTAGGTGGTGATGCTGATGCAGCAACCGCAGATATTGACACAATGGATTTAGGTGGAGAAGAATCAGAAGAAGATGAACTAGGTGACATCGAAGGCTCTGAAGAAGTGTCTCCAGAATTATCTCCAGAAATGGGTGATGAAATGGATGCAGATTTAGGAATGGACGCTGATGCGTTAGGTGGAGAGGAACTAGATATGACTGGTGCATCGGATGATGACGTTATCGCAATTTACAAAAAGTTAAGTGGTGAAGACGAAATCGAAATCGTGGGTGACGAAATTCACTTGAATATATCTGAACCAGGTGAGTACATTGTTAAAAAAGGTGCTTTAGATTTAGGTGGTGATGAAGAAGAAGTTGAAGACATTGATTTAGCACCAATTGGTGATGAAGAAGAAGTTGAAAACGATTCTGATGTTGATTACGAAATCGAATTAGGTGATGATGAAGAATCAGAAGAGCATGAAGCTGAAGAATCTGAAGAAGAGGAAGAAGCTGAGCATGAAATTGGTGGTTCTGAAGAAGGTGAAGAAGAATCTGAAGAAGAGGAAGAAGAAGAAGAAGAAATTGAAGAAGGAATTCGCACAACTATAGCTCAAGCAAATAAAGCTGGTGCTGAATACCAACCTAAAGTTTTGGGTGCTAAATCTGTAAACGAATCTGCTTCTAAAAAACTTGTTTTAGAAACAACTAAGAAATATAACTCTTTATTAACTGAAGCTAAAAAATTACAGAGTGAGAATCAAGAATTCAGAAAAGCTCTTAAGACTTTTAGAAACCAGTTGGTAGAAACAGTAGTATTCAATAGTAATCTTACTTATGTAACTAGATTATTTATGGAACATTCTACTACAAAGGCAGAGAAACAAAACATCATCAAACGTTTTGATGAGCAAGTTTCAAACCTTGTTGAATCAAAAAAACTTTACACAACTATCGCTAACGAATTGGAAACAAGAAAACCAATCAGCGAATCAGTAGAAAGTAAATTAATAAAAACTACAACTACTAGTACTTCTAATCAATTGAACGAAAGTACTGCGTATGTTGACCCTTCTACAAAAAGAATCATTGATTTGATGAAAAGAGTAGACAAAAGATAATAAAATAAGAATAACAAAAACAAAAACAAACTATAAACTATGTCACATTTATTAACATCTGGACAAGTTGGAAACATCGGATTAAACCACATGAAGGCTATCCGTCAAGAAACTCAGTCAAAATGGGACTCATTAGGATTCTTAGAAGGTCTTAGAGGTCACGTTAAAGAAAACATCGCTCAATTATATGAAAACCAAGCGTCTACATTATTAAGCGAGTCTACAACAGCTACTAACTCTGGTTCTTTCGAAACTGTAGTTTTCCCTATCGTAAGACGTGTTTTCTCTAAATTATTAGCTAACGACATCGTGTCTGTACAAGCTATGAACATGCCAATCGGTAAATTATTCTACTTCGTACCACAAACATCTTCAAGAGTTGATGCTGCTGGTGTTGCTGGTAACGATTATGCTACTGATGTATATGGTACTACTTATTCTGCACACACTGGATTAAATGGTTTACATAACGGTGCTGCTACTGCTGCTGCTTTGCCAGTTGCTGTAACTAAAGCGTCTCAACCAATTACTCAAATGCAAGCTAAAAACTTGTACGATGCATTCTACAATGACGGATTATTTGATAATTCTAAAGGTACAATGACTATCAAAACAATCAACTCAACTGCTCTTAATGCTTATACATTAGGTAATGATGGTGCTTACTCTGTTGCTGCTCCAGCTGCTACTTTAGCAACTGCACAAGACGGTTCTGTAAGAGAGATTGTAATCGGTTTATCTGGTTTCTCTGGAAACGCAAACGGTCGTGAAGTATTAACTGGACCAGATGGTAACAATATGGATACTGAGTCTTTCTTAGCTTCTTTACACGTTACTGCAACTAACGCAATCAAAGACCAAGATAATAACATTATCATCGGTGCTGGTAAAGATGTTCCTTTCCGTTTAGTTACTCAACAATATGGTAAAGGTATCGTTTCTGGTTCTAATTCATTAACTGATGGTTCTGGTGTTTGTTACTTAGCTTTAGATTTACGTCACCCAGTTGGAACAACTTCTAACGGAACAGCTAACGCTGGTACATCTACTTATGATGGTTACGTTGGAGCTTCTGCTACTACTGTATCTGCTTTCACAACTACTGCTAACTTGTTATTCGCTTGGGCTGAATATGCATCTTTAGAGTTAGAAACTGAAATGGGAGAAGTATCTTTCAAATTAGACGAAGTTGTTGTTGCTGTTGAAGAAAGAAAATTAAGAGCTACATGGTCTCCAGAGTTAGCACAAGACGTTTCTGCATTCCACAACATCGATGCTGAAGCTGAATTAACTGCAATGTTATCTGAACAAGTTGCTGCTGAGATTGACCGTGAAATCCTTAGAGATTTACGTAAAGCTGCTGCATGGCAATTACGTTGGGATTATAATGGATGGAGAAAAGCTTCTACAGCTGCAAGTCCATATACTCAAAAAGATTGGAATCAAACTTTGATTACTCGTGTAAACCAAGTTTCTGCACAAATCCATAAATCAACATTAAGAGGTGGAGCTAACTTCATCATCGTATCTTCTGAAATTTCAGCTATATTTGATGATTTAGAATACTTCCACGTATCTGATGCTAACCCAGAACAAGATTCTTACAACATGGGTATTGAAAGAATTGGTACTTTAAGCGGACGTTACCAAGTGTACCGTGACCCTTATGCACCAGCTTACTCAGTAATCATCGGTCACAAAGGAAAATCATTATTGGATACTGGTTATATCTACGCACCATACGTGCCTTTACAATTAACTCCAACAATGTATAATCCTTTCAATTTTGCTCCAGTTAAGGGGATAATGACGAGATATGCTAAAAAGGTGGTGAACAATCGCTTCTACGGACATGTTCGTGTTGATGGTGTACCTACATTTAATATTAACGAATTACGTTAATCTTATATAAATTAATAACTTAAAAGTCTAATCGAAAGGTTAGACTTTTTTGTTGTTATAAACTTTTATTTAATAATAATCGATTTAATGGTTGATTTATTTAAATAATATTCGTATCTTTGTAAAAAAGAAGATGTATGAGTAAAAAAATAGTGTTAACAACAGAGCAAATTAATGAATGTATTAACTTATATGTAAATGAGTTAATGGGTACACCATCTATAAGCGAAAAAATGGGTATACATAAAACTATAATTATAAGAACATTAAAAGAAAATAACATAGAATTGGGTGTTTCTGGTCGAAGAAATATTGGTGGTAAGTCAGTTGCTGATAAAAAATATCGTGAAAAGAATAAAGAAAAACTAAACGAATATCATAAGGAATGGTCAAAATTAAAACGTAAAGAATTACGTGAATACCATTCAACATGGAGAGATAATAATCGAGAACATGTTAATGAGAAGACTAGATTATGGTATTTAAATAGGCGAAGAACTGACCCAAGTTTTAGATTAAAATGTAATACTAGGACAGCTGTGTGGACATGTCTTAAAGAACGTGATGTTGCTAAATATCGTTCTACATTCGAGTTGTTAGGTTATAGCTTAAAAGAACTTATGACTCATTTAGAAGCATTATTTACTGAGGGTATGACATGGGATAATTATGGTGAGTGGCATGTTGACCATAAGATACCAATGAATAGTTTTAATTTTGAAACAACAGATGATAGAGAATTTAAATTATGTTGGTGTTTGGATAATCTTCAACCATTATGGGGGTCAGATAATTTAACCAAAGGAACTAAACTTTTATAGGTTAATGGATATTTGTAATATAATAAATTAAAATACAATGGCAAAAAGAGTTTTAAGTGATGAGGAAGTAAAAACAATTATTTCGGAGTATGAGGATGGTTCTATAGGTATTGAATCATTGGCTAGCAAATACAAAGTTGGTAAAATGAAAATTCGTACAATATTAGCTGATAACGGTATTTCAATTAAAACTAAAGGTGCTCAAATAACTATTGGTAATAGTAATGAAATAGAACAATCTAAGGTTGGTAGATATGAATCTTCTAATGAAGATAAAAAATTAATAGCTATTTGTAAAAAAACAAAGTTAAAATTTGAAGACGCTAATAATTTATCTGGTGCGTTAACTAGACATATTGTAGATATCTATGGTGATGTACCAATACCAACAAATACTTATCAACGAAAGAAATATGAATTGGTTAATGGTAAAAAATGGTTTGAAGATTATTTTGATATAATTGAAGAAGCTAAGTCGGATGTGATTAAATGTTGTTTGTGTGATTGGACTACAAATGATATAACAAATAGTAGTGGTTCATTAACAAAGCATATTTCTAATGAGCATAATTTATCTATTTTAGAATATACATTTAAATTTCCTAATGAAGAGAAATTTTGGTTGAATAGTTTATCTTATAATAATATTATTAATGATGATGATTCTAGCGTTAAATGTTTAGAATGTAATGAAAAATTTATTGGTTTAACGGAAACACACATGCAGAGTGCTCATAATATCAGTTTAAACGAATATAAATTAAAATATGGTGATGATGTTCAGATTATATCAAATAATACATCTAAGTTTATTTCTGAGTTAACAAAAGAGTATAATCTAAATAAAGAAAATACTTTTACATCAAAAGGGCAATTAGAAGTAGTTAAATATATTGAAGATGTTTTAGGTTTTAAGTGTTCAATAAATAATAGAAGTGTACTTGGTGGTCTTGAGATAGATATTTTAATAAATGAAAAAGAAATAGGTATAGAATATAATGGGTTATTTTATCATTCTGAATCTAGGGGTAAACATAAAACTTATCATTTAGATAAAACTAAATTAGCTGAAAGTAAAGGTGTAAAATTAATACACATATTTGAAGATGAATGGTTGTATAAACAAGATATTGTTAAGGATAGGTTAAGAACAATACTAGGGGTTAAGATTGATAAAATATTTGCTAGAAAATGTATCATAAGAGAGATTGATTCAGTTGAAAAGGATTTGTTTTTAAATAATATCCATATTCAAGGTACCGATAAGTCTAGTGTTAGGTTAGGTGCTTTTTATAATGATGAATTGGTTGGTGTTATGACATTTTCAAAATTAAGAAAAGTTCTAGGCTCAAAAAATGAAAGTGACAGTGAATATGAGTTATTAAGATTTGCAAATAAATCAGTTATAGGGTTGGTTAGTAAATTTTTAAAACATTTCATTACTAATTATAACCCTACTAAGGTGATTAGTTATGCTGACAGAAGGTGGTCACCTATTGCTGATAATTGTGTTTATAAAAAAGTTGGGTTTAAATATATTGGTGAGACAAAACCTAACTATTGGTACAGTAAAAACTGTAAAACTAGAGAATATCGTTATAATTATAGAAAAGATATTTTGGTTTCAAAAGGATATGACGCTACAAAAACTGAATTTGAAATAATGAATGAGCTTGGATATGAAAGAATATGGGATTGTGGTTCATTTAAGTTTGAACTAACACCATAAATGAATTAAGATAATCATAAT
>Ga0102829_1000528_pt1 | contig 11295 bp, 6 predicted proteins | sample ColrivemetaGS575_FD_84510 | JGI IMG/M metagenome (GOLD analysis project Ga0102829, IMG submission 84510) | Estuarine microbial communities from the Columbia River estuary - Freshwater metaG S.575 | ecosystem: Environmental > Aquatic > Marine > Intertidal zone > Estuary | place: USA: Columbia... | reverse complement strand
TTTTGTTAAAGATTCAAAGCCACTTTGTAAAGGAGCTGTTAAAGTAATAGCAGGACTACTCATTAGAACTGCTTCACTACCTTTTCTATCTTGAGTAGCTATAGTTTCTTGAACAATAGGTGCAGACATAACCCCTACTTCACTGCCTTTGCTATCTTCAGTAGCTATAGTTTCTTGAATGATAGGTGGAAACTTTGCAGCTCTCTCTTCTTTTGTCAAAGACCTAGTAGCAGTTGAAGTCTCTCTAGCTTCCATTGCACTTTCTTTAGCCATCTCTTCTGTAGGTACACCAGTGTCCTCAAAGATGTCACTCAAAGCCTCAAAGTCTATAGGTTCTTGAGTATCCTCAAAGACATCACTGTATTCTTCATAGTTAAAATCAGCCATGTTACTTGTTTCTTTCTTTTCGTTTGGTTCTGATTTCACCATTACGACCAATAAATAAACCACCAATAGGAATCCTATCAAATTCAGCAGCTGTCCTTGGGGTGTCATAAGGGTTCTCCTGAGTGCCTACCGTTTCTATAGTAGCTGCTCCACCTGAAAACTGTGTAGGTATAGGTCTACCAAAGCCACCTTGTACTTGTTGACCAAGTTGTGCTTGAGGTACAAACTCTGCCTCTGTTTCAGGAGAACTTGTATCAGTTTCTTGAGACTGTTGTTGATCAAGCATATCTTCAGATATAGCATACTGTATAGGACTATACCCTAGCTGTTGTCTGTACTTATCTAACTGCTTTATTCGTTTAGGTGTATCAGCTACTGGTTCAAACTCTTCTGATAAAGCAACGAACTCTTCTGACTTCAGTATTTCTGCAGCTTGATAAAATGCTTTAAAGGATTGTGGTGCTTTATCACTTAACCTACCACCCCTGCTTATAGCACCTTCAAAGAAAGTTCCATCAGGTTGAGGGAAAACACCCTCAGCAACAAGTTTAACTTGAAGTGTTTGTCTTGCTCTTGTACCTAAGGCTAGTAGTTCTCCTACGTTCATGCCATATCTGTTAGCTAATGCAGATACCTTTTGACCAAACTCGTTGTCAGCTAAAGACCAATCCCCATCTGTGCTATTAAAACGAAGATTATCTACACCCCTTACAAGACCTAAAGCTCGTCTAACTACAAGTGTCTTTGATCTATCTATTGCTGCTTTCATAGATAACCTAATAACTTCAGCATCTCTAGCACCATTCTCTCCAGATCTTTCTAGAAGATTTAAAGTTTGCATATTCTTACGAGAGCTTAAAGAGTCTAAGTGTTCGGCTGATGGACTTGTAATCTTACTAAGGAGGTAAGCTTGTTCAATCATATCAGTTTTAAATGTCTCAGCACCTGTAGGTTTGTTTACAATATCAACAAAATAACCATCTATTGCAGCTCTGTTAGCATTTAGTGTATTAAAGAAACTAGCTTTTCTCTTTTTATCTTGTTTGTTGTTCGTCCCTTTAGGAATAATACTAGCATGTTCTTCTATTAAATTTTCAGGGAACTCCATATTTATAGTAGGTTTAGTTTCTCCCTCAGGTGTTGTACTTTCACCTAACATGCTTAAAAGTTCTGGACTAAAGTCAAGATCAGTAAACGTTACCTTTGGTCCTTCAACATAAGAGTCTATAAAAGCAGCTGCATCATCAAATTGACTACTTAAAATACTTTCAGCTATTACTGGGTTATCCTTTAAGGCTGCTAATAAAGGTAAGCCTTCTCCTTCTGCACTTAATACCATACGAGCCATAAATGCTGTTTGCTTTTGTGTTGCCTGTTTATCATCAAAGTCTTTTAATGTTTCTCTTAACTCTAACAGTGTATCCTTTTTCTTTTTTATCTCAGCATATTGGGAGGCATACATATTATTAGCTGGTTCTTGGAAGGCTTTCTGAGACAGCACATTATCTACTAAAGTCCCTAGTTGTAAGGTCTGAGATATATCAAAGTCCCTCTCTCCTTCAATAGATAGGATCTGATTGTAGGCATCTGCAAGGTCATCTAAAGTAGCAATACTATCAGGGTATGCACCTAACCAATCAGTGTTTGCTCTCATAATAGCTTGATTAGTTCTTGCAAGAGAGAAAGAATACTCTTTAGCTGCCATACGACCTGCTTCAGAATCAGATATGTTCCCTCCAGTTTCTTGAAGAACTCTATCTTTTACAGATTGTATACGAGCTAACTGAAGATTAGGATCTATCTTACTAAATATTTCTACTTCTAAATCTGCTTCACTCTTAACGGCTTTAGGAGTAACAAAGATATCTGGTCCAAATTCTTGTTCTACAAGTGCTCTCTCCTCGTCGTTCATTCCTAGACTAGCAAAGATTGGTGCAAAATCTTTAATCACATCGTCTAAAGGTTGTTTAGTTTTTGCATCTTTAGCTTCATTAAGGGTCTTCTTATATAAGTCTCTGTCTCTGTCTGTTTGTGTAGGACCTTTAACTGCAGGTGCAGAACCAAAAGATTTTAGGATACTTGTGCCTAAATTCAAAGCAGTAGTAGTATAACTAGGGTCAGCTACAGCCTTCTCGTAAGCTTCTGCTCCTCTTATATCTTGTTCAGGTCTAAATGCCATTCTCTAATCTCCTTGAGCAGCTTTTGCTGTTATTCGGGCTTCTTTAGATTGCCCTTTAGTTTCTTCTACTATGTCTAAAATTGCTCTAATGTTAGCAATACTTCTGTTAAGCTTGCGTTGATCATCTACACTAAAACCACCTACAAATATTAAAGCTCTAGCTTGGGTATACAAAGCCTTACCTTCTTTTATTTTATCAGGATCACCAGTTCTAATTAAATCTAAACCTCTATCCGCATTTCTATTAATTAGATTACGAGCCTCTTTATATCTAGGCGTTTCTCCATAAGAAATATCTTTAGCATCATAGAAGTTTAGAACATTCATAGGCGTAGCACCACCAGCCATTGACATTAACAGAGGGTACGTCACTTCTTCTCTACTAAACTCTCCAGCAATTGAACCTTTTTTACTTTGGTACTTCCCTGTCATTACTAAATCTCTGGCCTTAAACCACATGTCTGCTGACTTAACATTTCTTGACAGTTCTATCATTTGCTGAGTTAGTAATGGACTCCATTTTGTAGGTAAATAACTTCCATCTTCAAATAAAAGAGGTGTAATAAGTCTTAAACTTTTTAAAGTGTTGTATGAATCAGAGATTATCTGAGCTGATGGACCACCTATTAGCTCAACTACAGACTCGTCAGATATATAATCGTAGTACTGTTGTAGTACACCGTTCATAGGACCAATACGAACACCTAAAGATACATCCGTTCCTACAGCTTTAGATAAAAGCATATCAAAAGTACCAAACTTTACAGCATTTAAGACAGCTACAGCATTCTCATCTTCTGGATCTATACCTAAAGAAGCCATAGCAGCTATCATTCTAGGTGGTAAACCTACACCTCTAGCACCAAATAGTAATATGTTAGCTGCAAGTGCTCTTGTTTTTTCTATACCTGTTAAATCTCTACCTATCAAGACATTCTCAGCAAACCTAAGAGAATAAGATTGCCACTGAGTAGCTAAAGCCATTATAGAATTTTCTTGATACTGACCTCTTTGACCAGATGTCATACGATAAGAAAGAACTTGCTCTCTGTTAGAGACAAACTGTATACCTTTGTCAGAGAAAACATCTTTAGAAACCTTACCAACATTGTGTTCGATAACTGCTGTAGCTATTGCAGCAATACGTCCAAACAATTCACCGCCTTTGTACGGAGTAAGACCTAATTCTAGTAGCTCATTAAGTTTACTTGTCTTATCATTAAAGGCTGCACCACTTCTTTCAAGAGTGTTTGTACCTATAACGTGTCTACCTGTTTCTTTTATATATCTAACAGTATCTATAAGCTCTTGTTTAGTCATTCCAAGAGTGCCGTTTTCTCTTAGGGTAGTCTCTACAATCTTCTCAATATCTTTTTCAGCAGCTTTTTTAGTCTTAAATAAAAGCCCTGCAATAATTGGTACGTTAGGTGCAGCTTTAAAACCAGAATTAGATATAGCCATTATCTGAGCAACGTGGGATGCGTTAAGAACAAACTGGTCTGGATTAAACATTCCCATTTTCATATGGAAAGAAAGTGCTCTTAGTTGACCAGCACCTTTACCTATCCAATCTTCAGGCTTAGTTTGCATACCTTTCTTAAAACCTAAGATACCCTTATCATATATTAATTCAGCTAGACCATGAGCCAAAGGAGTAAACTTATCTGTTCTTTCCATAAGACCTAATCTAGATTTTATTGCTCTTTGTTGTGATCTTAGTTCTGCATTCTCTGGGCTATTCTTTGGACTAACTTTAGCTGTCTGTATAAACTCTTCAGGTGTAAGAGTTTTCGGGTCTACACCTTTAGCAAATTCAACATTCTTTAATCTATTAGCTTTTTGCACCCATCCGTTTACAGCAGATTGAGTAGCTTTATAGTGAGAGTATCTGTATGTCTCAGATTTAAACTGATCTATTATGTTTTGTATAGGACTTTGGTTTATTGTTTGTGCTCCACCATAAGTCATAGGTGGGGTATCACCACGTTTACGACTTACCCTCATAGACTGATATTCCCCAGCAGTCATACCTTCAGCTTTGCTACCTAACATATCAAGACTTTCGTCTCTACCTCTAGTAATAAACTCACTATCAGGAGCAAAAGATTCTCCGTGTCTCTCAGCAATTTTCTTTAAAGATGTGAAGTCAGATACATGAGGGTTCCATGTAGTATTACGAGCAATAACAGCATTAACTTTTACTAAGTCATCCCCAGTTAAGGTAAGTTTTCTTATACCTTTTAAACCTGCTACTTTAAGAAAGGGGTCTAAAGCCTTCTGAATGTTATTTAATTCGTTAACAGCTTTTCTTGCTTCTTTGTTACTGAAAGAACCTAGCAGTGTTCTGAAACCACCGTCTACTTCTCCTTTACCAGCTACTAAGTTAGTAAAGACCTTACCTATAAAGTGACGAAGACCTTCATTGTTTCTTGTACCACCTACATTATATCCTAGTACATCAGTTTTTATAGGTACTCTAGAATCTAGTACATCAGTTACATGGTCATAAAAGATACCATCAGCTGCTTCAAAAGGTTCGTCTAGTTTGTAGGCAATACGATCACCTAAAGTTTCTTTTGTTACTTGACCTGTTAATCTACTAAACACAACAACTTCATCAGCTATACTATCAACTGCATAACCTATAGTATTGTACATAGTTCCATCTGTACCTTCTGTTACTGTAACAGTACGACCATTTTTTTCTGCTACTCTCTTTAGTATGTCGGTAGCTTTTATATTCCATGCTGCATTGTTTAAATCAGTTAAGGCAGCATATCCTTTTAACTGAGATTCTGTAGGTATTTTACCGAAGATAGAAAAGAAGTCTCTGGTAAACTCAGCATCTGTAGGAGCAGCTCTTAAAGAAGATAGACCTGTCTCCATGTCACCTAAAACACCATCTCGGTAACTTAGCATAACTGTTTCTAGTTCATTGAAGCTACGTTTGTCTAGTTTTCTTACTGACTTAAATGCTTCATTTGCAAGTTGACCAGCTCGTATTGTAACATTCTCTGATGCGTTTATTAAAGAACCTACCCTAGCTCCTAAAATTGTCTGAGGTGCAGCCAATACATTATTTATCGTTCTCACAATGATGTTTTCTTGTAAGTTTATATCCTCTAGTTCTTCTGCTAGTTTACGAGTGTCTAGTCTTTCACTGTATTCTAGATAATACCCATCTTTTTCTTTTACTTCTGGAAGTTTTTCTACACCTTCATCAACTTCTTTACGTATAGTTCTTGGTGCTTCTACTACCTTGTATGCTGGGTTGTTTTTAACAACTCTTAGTGCAGCTTCTTTAGTAGGAAAAGGTAAACCATCTATAGCATTTCCTAATGTTGCAGTATAAACAAAGGTATCTGATCCTTCGTCTGCAATAGCACTAGGTTTAGAAATTATTTTTACTACAGGGTTATTAGAAGACTTTATAATTCTCTTGTTTACTTGATCTACAAGTTCATCAAGATTACCATAATCAAAAGCTCTACCAGTAACAGTTTGTTTACCTTTAAATCCCATCATCTTTACTAGGGCATCAAAGATATTAGACTTGTTTGTCTCATTTATAATTGTAGCAGCATGGGGAGTGTTAGTAGGTAGAGCACCTTGGAAGGGATCTAAAGTGGTAGGACCTGCACTACCTGCTACACGGTCAGGAGCATGTTTAGTATTTAATTGTTTAACTGTAACCTTAGCTCCAGCTATAGGACCTCTAGTAGCTGTTACTAATTCAGCTCCTGTCTTAGATGACATAACTTTTTCAAGTGTACTTAGTGTAGCCTCAGATAATTTTCTTTTAGTTGCTTGTCCAGCCACTATAGAAAGTTTTCCAAGACCTCTGGTTGTACCTGCTGTTGCTATTTCAGCAAGGGCTATGAATTGTTTTAAAGAAGCATCTTTATCTGTACCAAATTCCTCAAGTCTTTGTCTTATCTCTTCTACGTTCTTAGCTTTACGTAAATTAAATAAACCCCTGTCTTGGTATGTTTCTATTTTATCTTTAAGATAAATTTCAAAATCTTCTGTTGGTAAAAGAAGGGCGTTGCTCAATTCAGTAGATAACTTTTGATCTTGTTTAGTAAGGTTTTCAAATATACCTACAGATATTTCCCTACCAAATTCAAGGAAACCACCTGCTATAAACTTAAATGTTGAAGGATCTTCTTCTTCTACCTTTTTAGATATTATTTCTAAAGCCAGTTCATAGTTACTAAATAAATGTGCAGCTTCAGGGTTCATACTTTCGTCATCAGCCATAAGAGCTGATCTCATAAGGTATTCTGACGAAGCCACACTATCTTGTAGTTTGTTGTTACGATCAAATAACATTTGAGCTGCTTCATCTACAGGGGTGTTTAAATCCCTTAGATATTCTAGATACACCTCTTGACTTGAGTACTGTTTAATTAAATCATCATAGGATGAATCTTCATTTACTCTAGTTTTAGAAACTTCTGAAGGATCTACATTTAATAATGTAGCTTGTTCATCTACTTTTCTTAACTCATTAGGAGAGGCAGGATCTACATACTTTTTCTTAGTATCAAGTAGACCCATTTCTTCTTCAAGAGTTGTAGAAGTATCTTCAATAGTTGGGATCATATCCATTATTATTTATCCTGTTTAGTAGGAGTTCCATCTCCCCCTTTTCCAAAATTTGGCTTATCTATACCAAACTGGAATGCTTGCATACCTAGTCCACCTAAGGCTTGGTACTGAGAGGCTTGTAAACCATACTTAGATATCTGACCAGATATAGCTGATAGCTGTGTACCTGTTCCTAAACCAGAGAATAAGTTAGAGGCAGCTCCACCTAGACCTCCTGATAATCCTGAACTATCTGCTGTACCCGTACCTGCTGCTGTAGCTTCTGCTCTAGCTGTAGCAAGTTTATTAGATCTTATTGCAGCTCTTCTCTGTCTACGAGTTTGTACTTGCTGTGCTCTTTGTTGAGCTTGAGCTTGTTTCTTTTGTGCTTTAGTTGCTGCTACGGCACTACCTACACCTACAGCTAAACCAGCTATTGCTATTGCTGTTGCTACCATACTATATCTCCTTTAAATATATTGTCTCTGCTTTATTATAACCCATACGAGTATACAGAGAACCTAAGCTACTAATACTTTCAATATCACCCATTCCAACGTATGATGCTCCATTAACTTTAGCCCACTTCTCAAAGTGTTTAACTAACTTTATAGAACTTACTTTACCTCTGAACTCTTTAGATACAAACCAAGCCACCTCAGTTGCTTGTACTATGTGGGACATGTAGAACTCAGATAGTAAACCAATTAAAGCTCCTTGTATCTCACCATCTACATCTATTACAAACACACCCATGTTAGTGTTCTGTATAGCTGATAGAACAAACTGTTCTGTTTTATCTTTATCCCACTTATGGCTCTTAGGTGCTTCCCTTGAGAACTCTCTAGCTAAAACTAGTATGTCAAATATATCTTCTTGGGTGGCTTCTCGTATTCTAGAATCTTGTGTTTTTAGCACCTATTACCTCGTAACCTACTAGGTGAAAGTCTTTACCTGCAGAACTTTCAAACCTTAATTTCATTGATCTCCCTCTACCCCTTACTTTAGACTTGGTTACTACGGTGTCTGAAGGGTAATGAATAGAACCCAAATCATCTGGGTCTACAACTGGTACATTCTTTAGTTTGTAAATCTCTCTAGGTGTAGAGTTAGCCTTAGTTAAGTTCCAAGACACTGACATCTTACAGCTAGAAGGATTAATAAAATCGTAGCCTACACCATTATAAGTGTAACCATCTTCAGTTACCCTCATGTATGTTGTAACGTATGGAGCATTCTTAAATGTTGTCATGTCTCCCATGAAGTCATAACCTGCTTCAGCAAAACTAGAGTAATCACCTGTACCCCAATCTAGGTAACTATCTCCTGAGAAGTGAGCAACAGTTAATTTACCATCTACACCACTTCTAACAATTAACTTAATTTCACTTTCATTCTGTAAGAAATCTTTGTACACAGTTGCTACTACAGTATCTGAACCATTGATTATAGTATCAGCTCCGTTTACAACCTGTGTTTCTGTAGCTGTAGAGCCTAACCCACTAAAATAAGAACTACCTATAATGTAGTGTCCTGCTGTACCATCAGATATTTTCCAAGGATAGAAGGCTTGTAAGTTAACATCAAGTACTAATACGTTATTGTACTTATAGTCTATATTTTCTTCAGTATCAGGATAGAACCAAAATACTCTCTGGTTAATCTGATCATACTCAACAAAGACTTGAGCTTTCTTTCCGTTAGGTATTGCATTCCATAAAGTTTGTATAGAAGCTAAAGAAAGATTTCTAGCTTCTGGTTGACCAGATGTTTCAGATGTTTGTATAGAGTATATGCCAGTCTTAGACCACCAGATAGGTGCACCACCAGCTACAACAAAACTATTTTCATTTACTAGACCTACATCAGATATCTTAGAGATAGAGAACTCAGTAGCTCTAAAGACATTATCAACACCAGATATAGACCAAACACCATTCTCAGCAAATATTAAAATAGCTGCTCCAAAGACGTGTAACTTACGTATGTTGTGAGCTTCAGCTATCTTCACAACTCCACCATCTGTATCTAATAAGTCAGAAATATCTTCTGAAGTTGGATCGTTTACTTGGTAGAAATTTCCTAACTCTGCATTGCTTTCAACTATTTTAGAAAAGTAAATCTTACCACCATTCTTAGCTGAGTCAACACCAGCATAAAAAACTCTGTTACCGAAAGAGGCAACTGTCCTAAATCTATTGGGTTCAGTTTCAACAGTTAAAGAAGTATAGGAAGTAGAAGTCCAAGCACTTGTAGAAGGTAAAAATCTTCTTTCTTTTTGAAATACTCCTGTAACAAAATGACCATTAGCTGTTAAAGTAGTCCCTCTATAAATTTTCTTAAATTCGGCTTCACTAAAGTTTCCGTCAGCATCCTTACCTGAATACCAAGGATGAGTGAGGGGAGGATAACCATCCCCACCATCATAATAATTAGCTATAGCTGTATGACCGTATTGTCCAACCCAACCAGAGTTAGCAGTATCATATTTTCTTTCATTAGAAACAGGATTGTAGCTAGTGATAAGGCCAGAACCACTAGAACCAGTTTTTTCAGAATACTGCTCTTCTACTTCGTAGGCAGTACCTTGCCACTCAAAGTCTCTTTCTTTAAAGTCAATTATTTCATTTAGAAATGTTCCATCAGATAAACGTTCAAAATAAAAAGTATTGATTGCTGGTGAAGCAACAATTAATAAACCGTTTATAGATGTAACTTGTATTTTTTCTTCAGAAGGAACAAAAGAATTATTAGCTGAAATAGTTCCACCAGAAGAACCAGCCTGAGTAGCTAGATCAATTGAGTAGTTCAGCACTCTTTGAGCAGATAAAGGCTCTTTTGCTTTTTCGTAGAATGAAATATTAGAGCCAATCTGCACAACTAAAAACTCTAAATTAGGGAGTCCTCCAACATTATACCAAGTAGCTGTGTGGAATACTGATCCTTCAGGAATAACTATACCATCTGTAACTGCATTGTCTTCTAAGGATACAGCTTTACGACGACGACGAGTACCGTCCCTCTCTAAGGAACAGTTCAATTCGTCTACAGAAGCATTCTCAGGAAATGTTAATTCACTAGCTTCTGTTATTAATCCACCAGTAAAAGTATTAACTTGTTTCTGTGTTAGGCTCTGTGGCATTTATAGTTTCCTTTTTGGCCCTTCGAGCCTTAAACCTATCGTTAACAGCTTTACGAGGGGTTACCCTCTTAGTAGCTAAATGTCTTTCAACTGCTGCTAGTGCTCCTGCTGGTCCTGTCCAAGATCCTTCTAGTTCACTAGGTACTTTAGCACCACTCTCATATTTTACTTTGTATAGTTTGTAACCATCTTGTGGTTTGTAGACTACTAAATCTTTTTCAGTCTTATTACTTTTAACTTTTATTTCTTGATTGTCTTCATCTCTAGTTAGCTCAATGTCTACCATACTTATTCTTAGGCCTTCCTTTGTTTACCTTGTGCATGTCATTCTGTACATACACTTTTTGTCTTCGGGCTGCCTGTTCTATCTTAGGATCTGATCCTGCTTTAAATAAAGACATAGCAGTTGATTTAGATTCTGCTAAGAGTAATGGGAACATTACGTCATCTACGTCAGGTATAAATGTATCTGAGAATGAGTCAAAGTTAGGATACTTAGTACCGTATGCTCTTGTCTTAGCTGATGTAAGGGTAGAGTCTACTGATGAATCGTAGGCATCTAGCACTACATTCTCATCATCAAATGAGGTATAATACGTCGGCATAGTATCGTTACGTATAAGTAAAATACTATCTGATGCTACATCATTAACCTGTAACACATCAGATGAAAGACTGTCCCTACTATCAGATAAACTAAAGAACTCATCTGGTGTTAGGTATGTTAGTCTTTCATATTCTACTCCACCTACAGTCTTAGAAACGTTGTAGTCTAAGAACTCTATGTTCTTTACTCTACTAGGGAATTTAAAGTGAGTAGGTCTTACTGAACTAGAGAAAGATGTTAGCTTTATTGTTTGTGCATGTTCAGGTATTATACGAGTAGAGATTAAATTAAAGTAGGTGTTCTCTACTACCTTAGCTATTTGTTCAGCTTCGTTAGAATCAGAAATGCTGTTGATCTCTTCCGAATCCATATCGGATAAGATATTTTGTA
>Ga0102829_1000521_pt1 | contig 11462 bp, 6 predicted proteins | sample ColrivemetaGS575_FD_84510 | JGI IMG/M metagenome (GOLD analysis project Ga0102829, IMG submission 84510) | Estuarine microbial communities from the Columbia River estuary - Freshwater metaG S.575 | ecosystem: Environmental > Aquatic > Marine > Intertidal zone > Estuary | place: USA: Columbia... | reverse complement strand
ATTAGTATGGGGGGTGGGTAAGGGGTATTTATAATATAGATATAATAATATAGAATAATACATAATGTTTTCTTCTTTTTTTCAAATATAAATCCGTCTTTTTAAAATCTGGAATATAATTATATCCTTTATTCTAAAAATCCATTTCTCACGGTTCCATCTAAGTGGGCATCCATTTCTCACGGTTCCATCTAAGTGGGCATCCATTTCTCAGACACCCCAAAACAAAAACCAAACCCTGGAATATTATTATATCGTTTCTTCTTTATGGAAGGTGTCCCCCCTTTTAAGGGGGTGCTATCTTTAGATAGCGGGGGGTTTTAAAGTTTTATATCCGCAAGGATATATATCCTTGACACCACCCCCACAGGAAATGGCAACGATATAATAATATTCCAGGGTTTTGGCATCTTAGTGGGCATCCATTTCTCAGACACCACAAAACAAAAACCAAACCATGGATTAAAACTATATCATACCATCTTTATGGATTTATCACCCCTTTTATGGTTCTTCATAACATATTCATTATCTTTGTTTCATTCATATTGCGACATATCATGAAATAATTAAAAATAATTCAATGCGTTAATTACTTAAATATAAAATTATATATAGTAATTATATATAATATAATTAAAATGGTTCAATATAATATTTTTTCACCATATGCAAATGATGTCGGTGGTAGTATGGAAGAAGAAATGGAAATAGATGGTTTTTACGATGAATTAAAAAAGATAGTAAGGGCGAATATGGGTAAAATAAAATATATTGATAGAAATAATATATCGGGTACTAATAGTTTTACATATTCTAATACAGGTGGAAAAAATCAAGAATGGGATTTAAATTTATCAGATGCAACGGGTGGGTTGTTCATTGCAACACTACTTATGTATCCTAAGAAAATAAAATCGTATATGGTTCCAGCACATATGAAAAAAGCGGTCGATCTTGTAAAAATACCAGGATATATGGTTCCAGAATTCGTATATTTATTTAGAGACCAATTTGAAAAGGTTTTCCCTATTGTGACAACACGAAAAAGAAAATTAGTTATGAATAAAAATCTATTTAAAAAATCAACATATAAAACCGATATAACTGTTCAACATCCAACAAAACGCGGATATAGTTTGAAATATGGCAGTGATGCATATAAATATTATTATGGTAATATAAAATTAAAAAAAGTAATATACGATAAATTACAAAATTACAGATTTATTGATTATGATGTTGATATTTATTGTGTAGTATCATATATGAATGAATATTTATTAAAAAAAGAATATAATAAGATTAATGAATATTTATGCACTAATCCTACACCTACATATATTGAATTAACTAATATTTTAAATACAATAGATTATAATTTAAATGTATATATTATTGATGGCGAAAATATACAAAAACAGACAGAATACAAAAAAACATTAAATATTATGATACATAACGAACATATGTATGTTTTACAAAATGGTAATCTTATGTATATTGATCATTCAAATACAAAAATTATAAATTGTACAACTAAAGAATATAATGAGATTAAATCAGAAATATACACGACAGAATATAAAATATATGATAACAAAAAATATAAATTAGTGAATGATGCGTTTAAAAATATTGATAAAGTTTTTAATTTTTGTAGTTTTTTTAGTTCTACAAATTATGATTTTTTTTATGATTGTAATATTAGATCACCATCGTATTGTTCAAATAAATATGAAATGCATTCAACACTTGATATAAACAAAGCATATTATAATATTATGTATAACAAAAAATATAATATTCCAAAACAAACAGGAAACGAAAAAACATACAAATATAAAAATGGAGAAATACACGATATATATTTTTATTATGTAGAATTTAAAACATTTACACATATTGCCAAATGTTTATTTTCAACAAAAAAAGCATGGGTTATGGGTTATTTAATTAATAATCTTAAACTTGATATTGATATATTATATTATCATACAACAACAGAAAATTATATCGAAGATAAAAAAAATGATTTTAAATATATTGATATCATTCATTATAGCGGATATTTAGCATCTACTATTAAATACCACGAAAAAACATATTCTTGCAATGGGATTGAAGCAGACGCAATATATACAAAATATAATGAATTAGGACATAATGTATCTAAAACAAAAGATGGTATAGTAATTCATACAAATACATTGAAACAAAAAAGCGGTATATATGCTTATTTAGGTATAATGCAGTATGTAAGGTATGAGTTATATAAATTATACGAAACATTAAAAATTAAATGTGGAGATGACATTAAAATTTGTAGAGTTAAAACAGATAGTATTTCTTTTAATAAGATAATCACTGAGGAAGAAGTAAAACAAATCAATAATATTTTATTGAGCGATTATGGTTTTAGTGTTAAATCAGAATATGGAACAAAAAAAATGTGGATACATAAACCATCAGAACCAGAAGAACCAAAAATAATAAAAACTAAAAAAAATATCATTAAATTGAATGAAGCATTAAAAGATAACTTATCATTTATCTATAATTCTAAAGCAGGATTAGGAAAAACATACAACATATATAACAAAATAATACCATATATACAAAAAAATAATAAAACATATGAATTAATGACAATTACACGTAAATTAAAAGATAGTTTAAATAATTTACATGAAACAACTGAATGTAAATTAATTAATACAGAATTACAAACAAAAGAAAGCGATTTAAATCATCTTATTAAAAAATATGAAAATATTGATTATATAATTATTGATGAAGGATCTTTATTAACACCTCACTTAATTAAGGTATTAGATATATTAAAAAAGGAAACAAACATTAAAATAATTATATGCGGAGACCAACACCAATGTGGAACACCAGAAGGAAATGGAATGATTAATAACAATTTAAAAATATTATGTGATTATAATTATGTAAATCTTAAATGGTCAGATAATTCAAGATATGATAAAAATTTTTATGATATTCTAAATGGTTTATTAAAAGTGCATGACAGTCAATGTTTTAAATATGTTAAAAAATATTTTAATGTATTAAAAGAAAATGATGAAAATAAAAACGACAATAAAATAAATATTACATGGACACATAAAAAAATAAGCGATCTAAATAAAAAAGGAATAAATGCAACAACTATACATTCTATACAAGGATCTACAATAAATGAACCATATAATATATATGAAACTAGACGATTAAGTAAATCATTATTATATACTGCATTATCACGAGCAAGTAATATTAATGATATCACTTTGTATGAATAAAAATTATGTAATTTAATAAATTAATGCGTTAAAGAATATTATATATATATATAGTATATATATATAATGGATAAACCCAAACATAAAATACCATCAATTAGATGTTGTAAAACATGTGAGCAAACAAAAAGTATTTTAGAATTTCCAGAAAACAGAAATAAAAATAAATTATCATATAGACATCGTTGTATCAGTTGCGAAAAAATATATATAAAAGATGCTAATAAGATAAACTATTTAAAACGAAAAAACAAAATCAATCAATAATTTTATTAATAACTATATATATATATTCATATGAATATATATATTAAAAAATAATTATTATTCCATTATATATATATATATATAACTAAATATATGGATAATTATAACATACATTTTACACAATTTACATCACCAAAATTATCAGAATTTATTAAAATTTACATACCAGATACAAAAGGTTTATACAAAATGAAAAAACCAGAAAAAGTAAATATTATGAGTGATTTTTTACGAAATGAAAAAACACTAAATCTCAATGATTTTATTTATGTAAAACCAGAACGAGCAATGCGAGAATATGGTATATCAAGAGGTGTTGTAAAATCATACACTGATAATGAACAATTAAATTTAAATCAGTATTATGATAATTTAAATCCATTAGCACAAAAAACATTAGACGAAAAAAAACATAAAACACAATACAAAAGAAATATAATCATCAATCTACAAGAACATCAAAAAAAATTTATAATATCGTATATTAATGACTATTTACAAGGTGCATTATTATTCCATAGTGTAGGAAGTGGTAAAACATTAACATCAGTTGTTTTTAGTCATTACTATCTTATGTTAAAACCAGATCATAATGTATGTATAATATCTCCACCATCTTTATTATTTAATTTTGTAGAAGCAATGAAAGAGTACGGGTTAGATATACGTGATAATCGTTATAAGTTTGAAACATATATTAAATTTTGTAAAAATCCCGATAATTATGTTAATGAAAAAACATTGTTAATTATTGATGAAGCGCATTATTTTAGAACTTTTATTGTTGAAGGAAAAGGACAAGTAACAAATTTAGAAACAGGAAAAACACATATAGATAATGGTAAGAATAGAAATGGTCAAATAATAATAGATGCATGTGCTAAATGTCATAAAATAATAGCAATGACAGGTACGCCATTTATAAATAAATTATACGATGTTGAAAATATAATGTCTATGATCGGAAAAAAACAACCAATAACACCAGAGGCATTTAATACAGTAATATCAAATAATGATAATTTGAAAGACTATTTTGATTATAGAATATCTTATTTTAATGTAATGGATACCGATGCAAAAAAATATTTCCCAGATGTTATTTATAAATATATACCGATCGTAATAGAAGATGAAAAATACCAAAATATATATGCAAGAGTAGCAAAAGGTAATGTTCAACAACTAGAATTAGATAATAATGTAGAATATGATAAAATGATAAATAACTTAATAAAACAGATAAAACCACAGAATGATAATGATGAAGATATTGATGTAATGGATATGCGACGGAGTGAAGAGAGTTTAACAGCATATTATAATGCATCCAGACAATTATCAAATTTTATTGTTTATCAAAAAATAAAGTATATCATAGATTTAATAAAAAAAAATAAAGGACAAAATGTGATTATATATTCAGTATTTATGAATTCATGTTTATTATTGATAAAAAGAGAATTATTGAATGAAAAAATAAAATTTGTTAGTATAGATGGTGACATAACAACAAAATTAAGGCAATCAAATCTTGATAAATTTAATGATATATCAAATGATACAAATGTATTATTAATATCAAAAGCGGGAACTGAAGGTGTATCAACGAGACGAACACGACATATTGTTATATGTGAGTCGGCATTCAATATGGCATTGACTGAACAAGCAGTAGCAAGAGCAGTGCGATTTAAAAGTCATGATGAATTGAAAGAAAAAGACAGAAATGTAACAGTACATAGATTAATGATAGTAGTGAATGAAGACGATAAAGAAATTGTAGAAAACTTTAATAATGGATCTTATAATAAAAAATTTATGGATTATCGTATCATTTCAATGGAAAATGAGAATTACAAACTAAAAATGATAAAAAGAGCAGCAAAACTATTTATGGGAGAACCAGAACAATTATTATTAATACCAAGATATCAAAAAGAAGAAATGAAAGTTCAACAAGATGCATGGAAGAAAAAAGGACACCAATACGGAAAAAAGAAAGAACCGTTTAATTTTTCTCTAGCACAACTAAATGATCGTTTATTTTATTATATTATGAAAGATCCATATAAAATAAAATTAGATAGAGATACACTATTTCAAAAAAACCTAATAAAATATAATGAAAATAAGAAAATCATTGAAGAAAAATATTCTAAAGAAGAACAAGTTATATATATATCGTCAAGTTCAGATATTAAATTAGAATTAATGTCTCTTAAAAAAAAAGCAGATATCGATACATTTATAGATGAAACGTTAAAAAAAGGTGTAGTCAATAAAATTGAAGATTATAAAGATGAAACAACTGATTTAATAATAAAATCATTAAACTCAGGAAAGAACCCAAATGAAATTATCAAAGAACAACAAAAAATATTAATTGAAAGAAAAAAAACAGTTTTAAAACTATCTAATAAGATTGATACTCTTATGACAATGTATCAAACAGATGAATTTAATAAAAAAGTATTTAATCAATCAGAAAAAGAAAGAAGACAACAAACATCAGCAGCATTACAAGAATATCATACACCACAAAACATTGCAGATAAACTAATAAGTTTTTCAACACAAATAAAAGAAGAAAAAGAGAATATGCGAATATTAGAACCAACAGCAGGTTATGGATCTTTAGTTGCAGCAGTAGTTCGTAGGAAAAAACAAATTGATTATGTTATTGAAATGGTTGAATATAATGACGACTCACGTATAGCATTAGAAGCATATGAAAAAACAATGAAAAATAATTTATCTTTACAAGATACTAAAAATTTTTTATTATATGAAACTAATGAAAGTTATGATCTAATTATAATGAACCCACCTTTTCATTTACGTAAATCAGATACAAAATTTGATAGAGATTATTATGATGTTGATTTTGTTAAAAGAGCATTAACAATGATGAAAGATACAGGTGAATTATTATGTATAGTGTCACCAGCGATGTATAAAAAATTAAATGTGAATATTAATAATAAATTTAAAATAGAAAATAACTATTTTGAAATTGTATTAATAGGTTCAAGTAAGAAAGACAAAGATACAAAAGGTAAAAATTGGAAAGTAGGTGATGAAGGTGGTAAAGGTGGTAATATAAATGTAAATTATGAGATGTTTAGAATAACACGTTATTTAACAAGTTAATTTATCTAAAATTGTTTTTAATTTTTCTTTTTTTTTTGTTGTAATTGGTTTATAATTATTATCTAAATATTCAGGGTTATCATTTCTAATAGTATATAATAATCTTTCTCCAGGTAGATATTTATTTTTATTTTCATTATTTTTTTTCTTTTTTTCTTTTACTGGTTTAAAATCAATAATTTCGTTTTTATTTTCACCCGTAAATTTGTCTTGACGTTGTAATATACCATGTCTATCTATTTTTGCTTGTATAATATATTGATTTTCGGTTATCAATGGGTTCAATTCATCAATTCGTTCATTTGTATATGTATTATCTTTTTCTTTATTTTTTTTTATTCGGTGAATTCTTGTTCGTAATGCCATATTATATATAATAGGATATAATATATTATCGTTGTTGAGTTTGGACACTTACTACTTGACCATATTCACCATAACTTATTGCCACATCACGAGCATATAAGGACGCAACATAAAGATTTACATTACTTGGTGTTCCAGACGTAGGCGTAATACCATCGGTAGGAAGATCACCGTTATAAGTAATAGACACCGTCATATATGTTCCTAAATTATCAGCACTACGACTAAAATCAAAATAATAATAAGGACCACACGATAACCAGTCATTAAAACTTTCTCCAGTTTGTTTATTACCATTCATTTGATTGTTCATAATCCATCTTTGTAACATTGTATTTGTAGTCGGTGGTGATCCACTATTAAAAGCAGAATTAAACAAACTTACAGGTTTATTAAGACCAGCAAAATTTATTTGGATAGATTGTAATCGTTCATCATATGTGTGAGACCATGGTCCATAAGCATTTAAATTTGATAAACTAGTTTGTGCATTTACACCAGTATATTGTCGTGTCTTAAATCTTGTGAGTGGTAATTTGCTATTGCTACCACATGCACTGTCTTGTATCCATATAGCGATTTGTCTTGTACTAGTTGGTAAAGTGAAATTGAGTGTAGATGACCCATTCGGTAATTGTTTATTTGATATTTGTATATCTTCTATAGAAAAAGATAATTGTTTCTCAGGCATTTCTAATAAACGTGCACGTGCTAGATACAATCTCATTGATTTAATACCGAAACTATAATCTACTCCATGTTTCACATCAGTGTTATAATAACTTCCAGAAACGGCGGACTCGATACATGCTTGTGCCCAGTTAGCATTCGGTGTCAATTGAATGTTCATATCACCGAAATATACATCAGGACTATGTGTTCCAAAAAATGCACATGTAGGTTGAAACATTACCATTTTATTAACTTGATTTGAACGTGGGTCAGGTTGTGTATATGGTGATGCTCCATAACGTTTGATAAGTGTAATACCAGATCCTACTTTTTCACCATTAGCATTTCCGAAAGCAACTTTAAAATCACCGACGGTAAGTGCAGTGACTAGGTTCATCACTAAAATAGTAGCACCCGCAACAATCCTTTTAGAATGTACGATAGATACAGCACTATTAAAAGGAACATTACCACCTACACCTCTGAATACTATTTCATCACCATTATTAATATGACCACCATTTACGATAATTTCATTTTGAGCAAATGTACCAGGTGTCGCAGAAAAAGGACCTAGATACCATAAAAAACTCAATACAGCCGCACCATTCGCAGCACCGAAAGCAATGGCGCCAGCACCATCAATGCCACTAAAAATAAAAGCAAAATTACCAGCAATAGGGTTGGTAGTATCACCAAATAATGATGTACCACTTATTACATTAGTTGCAGGATCTATCGCCAATAATTTTTGATTTTGATTTGTAAGTACTACATTACCATAAGTAGGTAATGAACTAAGTGCAGTAGAATTATAAGGACTACAATCAATCAATCCATCACGATGATATACACCGTCTTTGCATGTTCGTGCAAGACGTCGTGAAAAATCAGGATCATACCCATTTAGATCATAACCGAGTTTTTCAATATATTCATTATTTTTTGATAAACGTGATAATAATGTATTTGCTTGAGCATAACTAGAATTAATCACTGACACTTCACTTTGAGCGACGGTAAAACGACATGCATTGAAAAGACACGATGTCCAATTATTTTGTAGTGCTATTTTTTTATCTTGTGTTAATGCAGCATTTGCAGTGTATGGATCAGCAGGGTTTGCTTCACCAAAAGAGTATTCACATAAAATATATGACATATGTGGTAGTACCGCGCCTCCACCAGACGGTGCGACTGAGAAATTGAAATTGATAAGACCATTTGCCAATTGTTGATTAGATATAGATCTATCAGGCGAGAGTTCCTCGTAATTTACGTCGATATATTTAGGTGTATCTAAGTCGTCGTATTTTCCTTCCATAATTTATATATATATATATATGAAACAAAAAAATATTATATATATATAAATTTATACCATATTATTATAATATATATGATACAATCTTTACCACGAAAGACCGGTGCAATAAGTATCCCACCAACGATAAAAAAAATGTATTACAAAGATCCTAAATTTGTTATATTTCAAAATAAACCTCCACCATTATTTCATAATAAAGTAATGACAACAAAATATATATCTCCTTATATTGACACTTTTAATGTTGCTATTCAACCTAAATTAGAACCAGTCAAAGCATATGGATTAGATCCTAATACAAGTATAAATATTTATAAAAAACAATGGTTTGAACCTATGCATATTGCAAGACCTAAAATATCAAAAACTGCACCATTAACAAATGCTCAAACAAGTCTATTGAATAACATAACTGATCCAACTAAAAAGTTTTTTTTATTAGAAGCATTCAAAGGTAAAATTCAATCAACACGAAATATAAAAACAAGACTTATAGGTATTAGTGCTATTGATGAAAATATGTTAGACCAATCATTAAATAGATTGATACAGAGATATACAAGTTTGAATAATACAGGTAGTTTATCAGAAACGTCAATAAAAAAAATATTAGATGATTACTATTTAGAAATAAAACCAATATATATGAAATGGTCAGCATCCAATCCAGGTTCATTTGATCCAGTACAAGAATTAGAATCCGAATTAGGATTATCTATTCCAATTACTCCAATTATATCACCACCAGGATTAGCATCGTCACCATCTGTTATAGCATCATTAATATCACCTACACCAGCACCAACACCAATGCCACCAACACCAATGCCACCAACACCAATGCCACCAACACCAACACCACCAACCCCAGTACCACCAACCCCAGTACCAACACCACCATTACCAGTACCAATAATTAGTATCGCAGATGGAACACCATGGCCTATATTGCCTAATGATGATATAAAAGAAATTCCAGATCCTTTTATTACATATATACAAAATATTATTAGTGTTAATCAAGGAATAGATACTTTTTTTGATGGTAAAAAATCATTAAGTGATATAGTTGTTGATATATATAATAGTGATTTCAAATCTAATATTGCGGATTCTAAAAATGATAAAAGTAAGATATTAACAGAATTACAAAAAACCCCATTTTATACAATATTTAAACAATCTTTACCTCCAGTAATATTTCCCGAAACTTCATCCAACTATAAAGTGGAAACTAATCATAGAACAGCAGAAAAAAAGATGATAGGAAACAACGGAAAATTCATCTTCAAAGTTAATTGTAAAGATTGTTTAAATGAACAAGACAAGAGTAATTGGAGAAGACACGAGATATCATTAACACATATATATAATTCTAAACAAAGAATGTTATTAGGTGATGGTAATTATAAAGCAATAACTAATGCTCAAAAATTACCTAAATCTCTAAAAATAATGAAACCATACAAAGATATTGAATTGAGAATAGCTGGGTTAATTGATGTAAAAACGCCGTTAGATAATTTAACAAAGACCGCCGAACTTGCTACAGACGCGAATATGACACAATTCTACAAAGATCTCGCAAACATGCCAGCAGTACCTACAACACCAGTTCCAGCACCTACACCACAACCAGCACCACAACCAGCACCTACACCACAACCAGCACCAGTACCAGTACCAGCACCAGTACCTACACCACAACCTAAACCTACACCTAAACCTAAACCTAAACCTAAACCTAAACCTACACCAGCACCTACACCCACACCGACAGCAACACAACAAATATATGATACAAATGCACAACAAAATTATATAAATAAAATAAGTACTGAAGTAAATGATTTTAAGAAAAATAACATTGATACAACTAGCGCTGGACCTCTTTTTACTTTTTTTAATAATATTTATTTAAAAGCTAATGATACCAAATTTAATGATGATATAAAGAATAATGGATTTATTACAAAAGGTAAAAAAGGTAAAAACAAAAACCCATCTGTAAATAAAACAAAAAGCAATTCAACCATTATGGGGTATATGACAATACAACCAGAAGGACAAAAATATCTATTACAATTATACCATCTAATGGAAGCAGAAAAAATAAATGCATCCAATGCAATGATGAAATTTGATCCAACAAAAGATTATTATGCAGAAGTAAGAAAAATAAAAGGTTTTGGTAAGAAATTGAAAGGAATGAAAGGAATTAAACAAAACAAAGTAAAAGGAATAAATGCAAGAGAAGAGAGAAGAAATGCACTATTAAAAATAATTAATAGTATATAATTTTTCTAATATAATAATATATAAATAAATGTTTATTGATACTAAGATTAAAAATTTGTATCAATTAT
>Ga0102829_1000518_pt1 | contig 11473 bp, 12 predicted proteins | sample ColrivemetaGS575_FD_84510 | JGI IMG/M metagenome (GOLD analysis project Ga0102829, IMG submission 84510) | Estuarine microbial communities from the Columbia River estuary - Freshwater metaG S.575 | ecosystem: Environmental > Aquatic > Marine > Intertidal zone > Estuary | place: USA: Columbia... | reverse complement strand
TGCTATTTTCTTGTATCCGCTTTGTGCTGGGTTAGCTTCCATGATGATGTCTTCAATTAACATTAGTTTCTGATTCCGACTAACTTGGCGTGCATACGCGCTTGGAATTGCTGTAATGAACGAACTAAACGATTATCTTGATTGTCTTTGGCAATGTCAATCATATTTGGAACAGCTTGGTCCATAAGGTATTGCTTGCTCTCACGACTGAGAGGGACGCGATACATATTTTTATTTTCTTTTGCTCGTTGCATTTCATCCGCAAGCTTCTGTTTAGCGTCAGGGCTATCGCCACTTACAGTGTCGACTTCCTGCGCCCAGATCTCTTGAAAGATCTTTTTTGACATGTTACTGCCACGGACCTTTTCTTTGATCTCAATTAGTCTCATTAATCGTTCATTACAATCTTGTGCCACCGCCCACCATCAGGTGAAACGTCTGAAATAGCAAATGCAACAGCCTTGCCATCAACATAATATGCGTTGCCTTTTAGTTCAGCACCCATCTTTTTTAGTTCGTTGCGTAGCTTGGCTGATTGTGCAAACTCAATCTCGAATTCTGACGTTGCACGGGCTTTCTTCGCCGCCGCTTTATCTGGATTGTATCCTGTGCCCCAAGTAACTTCTGATACGCTTTCCATCTCTTTTGGACGGTTGTCCGCTGGCTTTATGTCTGCTGGCATAGCTTTGGCTGCGCCCATACGATACTTGACACGGTGCGTTAATGGCTTAATATTGCAAGATCCGTCATCAAAGCAATGAATCACTTCGTGTACGTCGCCTTTATGTGGTCCTTTAAGGGCAATTACTTTGTCGCCAACTGTAAATTGTGCTGTATTTTCTTTTACGCTTTCCATCTCTTTTGGACGGTTGTCCGCTACTTTGAATGCAAATGTGCCAGCTTTTGCTACCTTGCCTGCTGCTAAGTCACGTGCAACTTGTGTACGCTCAAATTCACCTAAGCTAAGTCCTTTTACTTGACGCAACTCTTGGTCAATGTGATGCATACGTGCATTAGCAGGCACAGTAAACTCGCCTACTTTTTTGCCTTTTTGTCCGATAATAACTTTTTTGCCCATGTTTGGCATTGCCTCTTTTACTGGAGTTGATTCTTTCTGTGATTGCAGACGTGCTTCACGATCACTGTCTACAGCTTTCCTACGTAGTTTTTTGTTAGCAGTTGCAATCCCTTTTCTACGACGTGGGATCAATTCGTCATCGTCGCCCATGAAATCAAGTTCATCTTCTAGGCCGTCTAAATCGTTCTGTGCAGCCTTTTTGTATTTCTTTAATTTCTCTGCTGATACCTCTTTTACTGGGGTTGATTTCTTTTGTGCTGCTAACTGCTTTTCACGGTCTTTGTCAGCTTGCTTTGATGCTTTGCGGTCTGCCTTGTGCATGTTTCTATAACCGGAGTCACTATATGAAGCTTCGCCAACTGTTGGGCCTTGCTGCGCCCGTGCAATTGCTGATTGCAAATCTGACTTTTCATTATGAGTTAATACCTCATTGTATTTAATGTTGGCGCTTATGTCGTCTAGCATATCTGCATACTTAGGATTTCTAATGATTCTAGACCAGTATAAATATGCGTCAGATGTGCCGTGTGCTTCTTCAATGTCTTGGTCATATACTATACGCCCACTATCTAGTTCATATTTGTTTTGTCCGTGTTGATCTTTTGAAACACTGCGAACTTTTTCACTTCTTGAACGCTTTGATTTAATGTTGCGTGACTTGATTGTGTCACCAACCTTCTTATCCTCAGCAACGCCACGTGTTGAGTTGTTACACTTAGGGCAAGAGCCGTGATTCTTCTGCCATGCTTTGCGTGTAGAAACTGCATCACACTCTAAGCAAGCAATCTTTTCTACTGCTTCTTCAAGTGGCTTATTTTTGCGAAATGGTGTCCTGAAATCTTCAGACTTACTTGGAATCCATTTTTTAGCCAATGCAACAGCTTGCTTAAAGCCTTTAATCTGCAATGCAGAATGACGTTCATCATCTTCTTTGTACTTCCAGGTAACCACATATTCGCCACTCCTAGGATCTTGTGCAATCTCAGCGTAAACTCTGTATTCGTTACCCAAATCAATCTTACGGCCACCTGTTTCTTCTTCAAGGGGCGCTAACGGTTTCCCATCAAGTTTTTTGACATTATCTATTGATACAACTTTGACGCCGCGTTTGCCTTCTGGCGTTCTGTATTCTACTTCTACTTTGTCAAAACCTGTACGAAGAACTTTATTGAAATCATGCTTTGAAAACTTTCTTTCCCATTCGCTGCGAACTGCGACATAATCACCAGGCGCAATAGAGTCAGTTTCTTCTTCAAGTGGCTGCTCATCCTGTGCAAGACGTGCATCACGTTCTTTGCGGAGACGCTCGCCATGACGAGCACGTTGCTCTTCTTTAGCTGTCTTATCGTTTAGGAATTTGTTAATAGCAAATACTGGGTCACGTGCTTCTTCAATTTCGCCACCAGCTTCATCACTATCAGCCATAAGTTCTTTAGCGTCCTTTAGCTTCTCAACTGCTTTTTTGTTATCCCAATACTGTGCAGGGAATTCTTTTTTGCGGCTTTCGTAACGATCAGCCTGCTTTTTAGCGTCTGCAATAGCAACGTCAATGTCGCCGTTCCATTGTGTAAACACATCATAATGTTCCCAGCCTAGGCCTTTAGTGTGCTGTGTTAGCACCTTGCGTAGGTTGAGTGGTTCGTTTCCGCCCCAGTTTACAATAGACCACTGTGTTAAGTCAACACTTCCATTTGTGCGCGGTACGACTAGATAAGTTGTACCTGATCCCATAGTAGCTTCTTGAGTTTTCTGCTTACGGCGCTCTGCTTCTTCATCGCGTAATGCTTTCATCAAACTTGCAGGTGGCTTTTGGGTACCGCCATAAATCTGACCATGTGCTGTATCCATTTGATCAGTGTAAGCACGGGCGCTTGCATTAGGCTTAAGACGTGTAGGTCCTGCTTCGTCAGTTGGACGACGCTTGAAGTTTTTCTTAGAGATCATGCCCATGTCTTTTGTTACAACTTCACGGGCTTCACGAGCTGGCTCACTACCTTCGTTGTCAAGTGCTTTCCACTCGTCATATGTAAGATACATGTCACTATCAGGGTCGTAATATTCACCTTCCTTAGGGTCGTAATAAACAACCTTTCCACTGCGAGTTGGAAAAGGTCCTTCAAGTCCGGGACGCTCTTGATAGCGGTCACGGTTCATTGGCGGCAATACTGTGTAGCCTTCTTTTACGTCCCTAATTTTCATGTTACTTCTTTCCCTTTAGTCCGCCAATCATCCTTTTATAGATGGCCTGCGCTTTGTTTGCTGACTCATAAAGGTGCGCGTTATCGCCACCGCAATACTGTCCGTTTGCTTCCATGTCGCCACAAAAGTCCTTCATTGCAATTGAAATATCACTGCTGCCAATTTCAAACGCATCTGAGAAGTGTCTATCAGCTACCCAATGTGCAATCTCTTCTATTTCTGGACTTGGATTGTCAAATTGGTCTTTGCTGATAATGCGGCGAGTTGCTGCCATACGTAATACATCGTAACCATCTAGGCGCTCACCTTCATCTTCAAATTCCATAACTTCTTCCATCGGCGCTTCTGGGCCCATTGTGTCTAGTGTTGCGTCTACATCAGCAATGTCATCCATGCCTACTTCGCCAGCCATGTCTTCACCATCACGAACACCTTGGTATTCCATATAGTGCTTGACGGTATCAATATAGTCTGCCGCTTTTGTGATCTTAGCTTGGATCCAAGGCTCTAAGTTATCTGTGTCTTGGATCATGCGGTGTAGTTCAACGCTGTACTTAGCAAGGTCATATAGCTGACGCTTTGCCATGAAGCCATCGTCGTCCATATCGTCAAGGACACCTTCGTTAATCTGATTGCTTTCTACTAGGCTTGCAGTTGCGTTGCCTTTGTAGTTAGAACGTCCACGTGCTTTTGCTTTAGCTTCGTTTTTATCACGTGCTTTAATTTTTACAGTGGTAGTTCCTTTTGTTGTTTGGTATGTTACTTTATAGGTATCCATTGTAGTTGACTTCTCTGCTGATTCTACTACTTTGTAGCCTTTAGCTTTATATTCGTCTACCATGTTTCGTGGGACGGTAACGCCGCTTGTGCTCTTACTATCAGTCTTGCGCATTGTTACTAATCCTTTTTTCTTTTCGTCACTCTTCATTTTAGCGACCATTTTGTCTTGTCCGTAGAAGCTGCCTTCGCCCATATTCTTTGAGGCTAGTAGTGCGCCTGGAAGATCTAAAATGTCAGCTGCTGAATTTGAGTCAAAGTCAATATGCTTGTCAAGGATCTTGGCAACAGTTTTCATCTTTGCTGTCTTAAATGTTACTTCTTGGTTGCGATCATTAAACTTGACATCGATTCCATACGGCCAACGGATTTTCTTGACAGTAGCATAATCTTCATCTCCTTTGAATCCCTCAAAGTCGTTAAAACTGATGCTACGGGTCAGCACTGTGACCCCTGGCTTGTATTCAGCTAGATTCTCGTCTTTAGAGTCATAAATGCGCTTGCTTGCTCTGGAAATACCTTTGGCACGATTGCTCATTTTACGCTCTGCACCACGGGCTTTGGCTCTTAAACGTGTTGCGTTTGTATCTGCGTCGTCGCGGTCATCATCTGACTGGAGAGACGGTCCTCCTTGGTATCTTGTATCATAAGAGGAACGACCGCGTCGTTCCTCTCTGTCTGCTGCACTATCATAATCTTGTGCAGAACGCGGTAGATGTTTTAAATCATCGCCTGCTTTATTTCTATATCTTCTTGCAGTGTCTTTTGAAATCTCAGCTAGATCCTCTTCACCAATGCGCTTGTTTGCGCGGTTGATGCCTGCTGTGCGCTTGGAGTTTCTACGCTGTAAACGTGTCATATCTGCACTTGCTGCTTTTGCATCATCATCTGATCCGTAGCGGCTTTTTCTTACTGCGCGATCAAGATCGTCGTCATTGAATTCTCTGTCCATTTTGGCATTTTTCTTGTAACGGCTAGCCATGTCACTTGAGATCTCATCAACACGACTTTCATCAGTCTTTTGATGACCTTTAAGCAGTTTGTGTGTGTTTGCTTTTACTTTTGGCTTCACGACGCCATTCTTTGTTAACTGCTTATCAACAGCCGCCTTGTTATATGTAGGTGCTTTAGCCATCTTTTTTGTTCTCCATTGGGGCGCGTTTGATCATCGTGCTTTTCTTTTTCTTCTTCGGCTTGTTAGCATAAATGCTTGCCGCAGGATCGCCACCACCTAGTCCCATTGCAACACCTGCAATGGATCCGGAAGTAGTTTCTGCTATGATGTCTGTAATACGCATAATACTATTTATTACTCTAGGCGATTTGCGTGACGTGTCAACAATTTGCTAACCCTACGCTCCATCTTTTTAGATGCTGTGATAATTTTACTCTTCTTTGCTCTTAAATGGCGCTCTTGGTCCACTGTGAGGTCTGATCTATCTGGAATACCCATATACGCGCAAGCATCATCAAGTGCTACGGCGTTCATTGGTCCCTCTGTTTCTATTAGATCTTCGGGTTCTAGTCGTTTTTTCATTTTGACTTCCTTCCTCATTGTAGATATCTTTGTACGTAGTGTGCCTAAAGTCACGCACTAATTCTAACAATTTCTTAACAGGTAAACTAACCTTAATAATTGGTACCACTTCTTTAAGGTTATAAGCTGCTAGCCAACGGTGGTGACCATCAATAATATAGTTGTCGCTGCTAACAATCAATGGCTTCTTAGTACCATCACCTGTTACGCCACCCTTGCGCATCATTTTCTCTACACCTTCATCGCTAAATTCACTTTGAACAGCTTTGAGTTTTGTTGCAGAGATATTGCCTTTTGACATAGTTGCACCGTGATCTGTCAGATACTTGTACAGTTCAGGATAGTGCTGCGCATGTACTTGTGGCATCTCATGTCGCTTCACGCCCAATGTATCATTAGGGTGTGGCTTTTTGATTTCTTCGGTTGACATAATATGTTTTGCCTGTTTGATTGAGGGTGTAGTTCTTGAGTTGTTTGGATTTAGGAATTTAGTGTCACCTGACATTAGCGCAGAAACAGTAGCAGGGTCAAGCTTATTCAGGAAGCTATGCAATTTATCTTTTGGATCGTATCCATCAGTTTCATAATTTTGCTTACCTCTTATCTCAACCCAAGACGGACTCTTATTTGACAGTACGCGCAATACGTCCTCATCACCATCACGCACCAATTGTAACTTGTAAGCTGTTTCGCCACTCTTTTTAGACTCGACCAAGCCGTCACGTGTAAGTGTAAATCTGGTCAGTTTGCCATGATCATTAAATTTGGCGTTATATCCAACACTTGCTGCAAATTTGTTAACCATACGCTTGTATAGGTTAATGCGGGACATTTGTTTTGCACCAGCTTGCGGATTCTTTTCGGCACCAAATGTCAATCTGTCTGGTTTTTCTTCTGCTAGATAGTTAGCAATAATATCAAATATTGTAGCAAAGATTCTATATGCGTCGCCGTCTCCTGTGACATTCGCTGAGCCATTACGCCCAAAATCAAAGTTAACAGCGTGTCGATGTTCTCTAAAATCAGCATTTACAAAGTCGCCATCTTCTGTATCAAATACGGCTGTGCGGTCACTGCCTTGATTCAACTTCCATGTCCAATCGTATTTTTCATTGAATAGCTCAGTTATCATAGTTGATTCAGCCAAACCTAAGTTGCTGAGTACATGTGGATTGGTATTCTTTTTAGCTTTACTGTGCAGTAAAGGTGGCTCGTTCTTGCTGTTTACTTTGTTGCCAAACTTTGCGGCTTGACGCTTTGTTTCGCCAGTCTTGACGTCTACTGTGGTGTTAACACCCTTAACAATCTTGCCGTCTTCTTCTACTCGTTTTTTCTTTTTAAACTTCTTCAATACAAATGTCGTTTGGTCACCAAGGTCGCCTACTAATAGATCCATCCCTGCTGCCGCTGCAAATTTCTTTGCAAAGCGGTGATACAATGCAGTGCGACCTTTTGCGACTGCCTCATCCTTTGCAGCATGAAATTCAATTTCTCTTAAAGGTTCATCTTTGTGTGGCACACGATTATTCTTCTGCCAGTTGTACCATTCTTTTATAGCTGCAACCACAGTGCCAAATATACGGATCTCATCGCCGCCGCCTGTTGCACCAAAATCACGATGACGGATCCGGTCCCCAGCAGCGGCCCGCTGAAAGTTTATCTCGTATTTGCTACCATCTAAGACCATTGGATAAAAATTGATTCTGAGTTGTGAACCATCGTCTAACACTGCATCTGCAGACCAATCATCGTCAGTGCCGCCTTTTTCATGCCATGTGTAAGGGTAAGGCTTGTCAAATACTTCTTTAAGTTTCATTATCCAGCATACCTATCGTCGCTGATACCTTTCCACTCACGGTATAGCTTTGCTAGCTCTTTAGCTGTAGCAATGCCGTTAAGGTTAAAGCTACGAGCAATGTCAAAAGCATATCCGCCAATGTCTTGCTCGTCACCTTTTGCGTTGTGCATCTTTTCCAAGTAACGAAGTGCTTTGTTCAATATAGCTTCGCGTGGATCCATGCCTGCTTTAATGCCCTGCCAGTCTTCACGAATTTGCTGACATTCCCATGCACCTTTAAGGAGCATTTCATTCATGTTGCCGCTTTCCATGTCGTTTAGCTTGCTGTAATAATCTGGCATTTCGTTAAGGTGATCAAGTGCAATCTCCATAGCTGTCATTTTGTCTGGTGTATGTTCCATCTCAACTTTGACGCCCTTTTTAAGTTCACTACGGATCATACCAACGTCAACGCCATGCTTTTTAGCAATAGCACTTGGTGTTGGTGTCTTTACGTCCAGAGGTGGTTGGTCCATGTCTTCGCCAACTCTACTACGGAAACGCTTTACCATTTTGTTACGTTTGCCATATCGTTTACCTTGTTCGCGTCCATACTCGTCCCAATACTCTGAGGTTCTTGGGTCATGTTCGCGATTGTCTTTGGCCAATCTCTTACCATATTGGGCTTGACCAGCCGAACGTTCCATATCTTTGCGGGCTTTCTTGAGGTATTGTTTTGTCTTTTTGTTGGAAATTTCGTTCACGGTTTCTTCACCAACTAACTTACCGCGCATTGGGTGTGGGCTTGATCCACCTGTTGTAGGCTTGCGCTTGCTTGGGGTAGCATCACGTCCTTTAACCTGTGTACCTTTTTTAGCACCGTGTGTATCTTCATTAACTTCTTTTGTTGTACGCTCTAATTTGAATGTGATCTTACTATGGTTTTCACCTATTTTTTTAAATTTAATATAGCCCATGCGTTGTAAGTTATACATTTGGTGATGTGTATCTTGATCAAAACCAGTGTTTAGGTCAAGTGTTATTTCAGTTTGACCTTGCGCCAGCATTTTTAGGACTCTGCTATTTTTTACATCGCTACGTAGGGTAAAGACACCCTCGTTTACGCTTTCAGCTGCTTGGTTCCATGGATTTTCAGTCAAGTCTTGATCTGCACTTGCACTAAGAAAACTTCGTAAGGCACGAGAGCGGCTAGGGTGTCTCATCTTTCTAAATGCACGGGCTTCGACCTGGCGTATCCGTTCTGGGGTGACTTTCAATAGTTCTGCAATTTTCTTTAAAGTTAACGGGCGATCATAATTTGGATGCATACCAAATCTCAATGCAATCACCAATCTCTCACGATCAGGTAATGTAGGCAACATTTCAATGATTGTTTTGTTTAGTTCTTTTTGTACTAGTTCTTTGTGTTGATCATCTGTTGCTACTAGTTCGCTTTCTGCACTTTCAACTGGAAGGGTTTTGTCTGGAGTTTTGAAGTCCTTTTTGCGCATTACTGTTTTAGCCACTAGCTGTTTTTCCTTACCTGTTTTGTTCATTACGAACGGAATGTTGATTGCAGTGCTGAGGTCTTTCATTACTGCTTCTGCACTGACAGGCATACTACCAATCGTATCACCCCAACGCTTATATTCTTTAGCAAGCAAGTCGCCAAGCTCACGGATTGTGATTTGTTTGCGGTTACGTGCATCGTTTACTCTGTCAATAAAGTGACGTGTAAATTCGATATCTATGCCAAGCTTAGCAAAAACTTTGTCTGCCATACTTTCAAGTGCATCTAATTGTGCTTGTGTGATTGGTGTGTCTGTCATTAAAAAACCCTGCCTTTACTATATTTAGCAATGACAGGGTCTTTAACTCTAAAGTGTAGAGGGGTGAAACTTATGACGCCTGAACGTCGATCCCGCCGCCACCGATACCGCTTACAGTACCACCGCTTGTGTAAACAAGACCGGATGTGTCTGACCCAACAAGCTCGAATGTTGTGCCAGTAACCGCCGCAACTACATAGCTGTTGCCGTTTAGACCGTTTGTACCGTCTGTACCTGCTGTACCAACAATACCGTCGATTGTGACAGTATCGCCGTTAACAACTGTGCTTGCGTCAGCAACTGTAACAACTGCTGGTGCCGCAATTGACACGCCAGTAATTGTAAGTGCTGGGAACGCACCTGCAACTGACCATGGCTCTTTAACAAATGTAGTATCTGCTGATCCAAGGCGCAATGTGCGGTTATATAGACGAGCAACGTTGAAAGTTGTACCGTCTGCATCTGTACCGTCAATGCGGAATTCGCCTGCTGCTAGTGCGCCTGCATCTTTGTCAACAAGTGTTAGGATTTCGCTCCATGCACCTGATGTGTCTGCAACTAGGAATTTGTTTGTTGAACGCTGGCTAACGATATATGTATCGTCCTCGCCTGCAAGTTCACTTCCGCCAACGCGGAAATAGTTTGTTACTTTGATGCTGTCTACTGCGTCACCAAAATATTTCTTGTTTAATGGTCTACCCATTTGTTTTCTCCTTAAAAAGAAGCCCAATGCGGGTTCTAGCCGCTACGAGGTGGTGTTCCCCATAAGTCCCCGTTAAGGGCCCCTTGAACTACTGTTATTTATCAGGAGTCACAGGATCACTGCCCCATAATGAGTAGCCACGCTCTTGCAGCCGCCATTCGATAATTGCTGACGCGGCAGCGCCGCCCGCAGAAGACCACATTGTGTTTACCTTCAACCAAGCTCTGACTTCATCACGCATCTGGTCAACCATCTCTTGCGGAGCACGTTTCATAATATTTCCTTATCTTTGTTTGCAGATTCATCGTATACGATTACAAAATACTCACGATCTTCGTCAGTCCAACCACCATATCCGTAGACAGGCTCACTGCGAACGTCAATACGAGCATCGTCAGGATAGTCAGCAATCATCTCACGGAGACTAGCGACAGTCATGCCATCAAGATCACCGTAAAGTGTGTATGTTGTGCTTTCGCGTATTACTTTGCCCATTATTCTGTCTCTGCTTCTTTGCGGCGTTGTGCTTCAACACGCTCCGCCATTTTCATTGCTGCGCAATAGTTTTCTGCCTTGGCGACAATTTCACCGTCCAAACGCGCAACCCAAGTTGGGCCTTCTTCTGTAACTTCTGGACCAGGTCCATAAATGCCAACAATTTTTGCAGCAAGTTTGCGACGCTTAATTTCTTCAGGCAACCACTTCAAACGCTTTGCAAACGCAACTGCGGCTTCTTTGGGAGTAGCGCCTTCGGCGTAACTGCCACCATAAACAAAGTGTGCAAGCCACCACTTAGTGCCTTCTTTGTTGCCAGACAAGTGATAACCCATGTTGTCGCCTAGGATGGCAAACTCTGCGTCCGAGCCAAACTGTGTAGTGGTTACTTTGCCAACCGAAATAACTGGAGTTTTTTGGGCTTGGCGGTGGATGGCGCGGGCTACGGATAATTTCATGTCTATTCCTCTTTGCTTACTACTTGACTATAAAGTAATACGCCTTGCTTGTCAACACTTATCTGTCGTATTCATCAACTTTTGTTTTGCGGAAAATTACTTCACCGCGAGTGTAGTCTTTCTGCATTTCGTACCGCATGAGGCGGTCGTTGTATTTCAAAACTTCTGGATGTGCCTCCAGCGCTGCAACAGCTTGTTCGCGTGTTGGAAACGGTGCGCTTGTCCAATACGGTTTGTAGTTTTCAACCATGCTGGATATGTCTGACAGACGGCCAACTTGTGCTACCCATTCATTGCGCATAACTTCAAATGTAAATACACTTTCCATAACTGTTCCTTTACCCGACATATTCGCGGTAAGTTTTGGTGTTCCACTTTTCAACAACCCAACCATCGTCAGTCTCGTCGGTGATAATGTGGACAACATTTTTCAACACACGGGCATAACGAGTTTTACGCCCAACAACTCCGCCAACCCAAACAAGGTGGGGATACTCAACGTTGCGTCCGCCGTGTGCAGGCGGCGCCAAAATCAATTCTGGGTTTTGGGAGAATTCAAAAAAGTTGCCAGTGTCTTTTTCAACAAACGATCCTAGGATGGATCCGTCACCAACGTCATA
>Ga0102829_1000512_pt1 | contig 11554 bp, 18 predicted proteins | sample ColrivemetaGS575_FD_84510 | JGI IMG/M metagenome (GOLD analysis project Ga0102829, IMG submission 84510) | Estuarine microbial communities from the Columbia River estuary - Freshwater metaG S.575 | ecosystem: Environmental > Aquatic > Marine > Intertidal zone > Estuary | place: USA: Columbia... | reverse complement strand
TGCCCTAATACCGATAAAGCAAGGGTTGCAGAATCCTCTTTAATATCTACTGCAAATTTGTTTGGAACATAGGTTGTTGTTTTTCTAGCCGATGTCCAGTTTTGGTATGCATCCTCCGCAAACCAATTGTTTAATAATCTGTCAAATTCATTAATCATCATAATATAAATGTTTTTTTGTTAATAATATTCTATATAGTTCAAATACTATACCATCCCTTATTTTGTTACAAAGTTATGACAAAACTACCCTAACTTTATTACAAATCGGAAATTGTGTCATTAAAGTAAGTTATCTTGTCTTTCAATAATTGTCGACATATGGTCTGCCCAATGCATTATAAATTGTAACTTATAAACTAATTGTTTCTTTAAGTCGTGACCCATTAAATACTTTTGATTATCTTCGTCATACATACCATCAGTAAGTTTGATTGCAAAATATTCTTTCTCATTATACTGAATACCATAGTGGTTTAGGGTAAAGAAAGTTCTATCGGTTAAGGTCATATAAGGTATCTTCTCATTACGAACAAATAAAGTTCCGTATTTCTTTTGAGACCATTCTTCTTGATTTGGTAAATAATGTAATTCACCTTTAATACCTAACTTTCCTAAATCGTGATGTAGACAACTAAATATCAATTCTTCTTCGGTAAAATCTATCTCTCCACCTTGCATTACGAACAGGTCTCTCATTTTAAGAGCGTTCTTACATACATTAAAGATGTGGTCTATATACCCACCAAAATATGCGTTATGATAGTGTTTTGAGCCAGATGCCGGTGATACTGCTAAATTACTACCCAATTCTTCTTCGGAATACATATGGAGTAATTTCTCCAATCTATCTCCTTTAAAATACTTCTTAATTATACCTATAAATCGGTCATAATTTGCTTTTAATTCTTGTTCTGTTTTTAGTTTCATAATTTAGAGTTTAATTGTTTATAATACTCTAATATACGACAAATATTTGACATTACCAAATTTATATTAATTTTTTTATATTTTTTTCATTTCTATAACGATTATTTATATTTAACATATATTCGTATTTTGTATTTGATATATTAAAATAATTTTTTATTTTTTCTAAATCTATTTTTGTATTATATAAACCTTCATATGTAATCGAAATATCTACATTCATATTTTTTATTTTATTATTTTGAATTTTTATTCTTTTTTCTAATTTATATAGTTCTTCTTTGTGTTCATTAATCCATTTTTCGTCTATTGTATAAAAACTATGCCATTTATTTGTTTTTATAGAATGTAAATTACTTATTGCACATTCGTATGTATTTTCTCTTATAATAGATATTTTAATATTATCATTGGGCATCATATCAATTTGTTCCGGTTCCAATTTTATAACAAAGTTTCCTTCTTTAAAATCTATTTTTTTATTTACCGAATGGCCATGAAATGGTTCTTGAATATATTTCCTATTAATTTCCTTTGACAACCACTCTCCAAAACAAGTTCCACCTACTCTACTATACGCTATAATACAAATATTCATATTAAAGTATTTGGTTTATTAACATTTATTCTATATTTCGTTCCGTAAGGAAAGTTTTTATTTTCTAATTCATCCATATTTAAATAATCTAATATTTTTTGAAAACCATCATTGTAATATAGTTCTTCATATGATATATTAAAATAATCTTTATTTAAATAATTTTCTTTTAATCCGTTTTTTATTTGATTAAAATATGATGCATCTTCATCTTTTATTAAATTTTCTTTAAATACCCATGCTTTGTCCCAATTATTTGTTTTATTAGCATTTAACCAAGATTCGGTTTGTTCACTTATATTTTCTCTATATAAAATAATTACTTTATCAGATATTTCTATTAATTCCGAAAAATCTACATCTGGCCTAAAAATTTCTTTAACTAATAAATGAAGAGTCTTATATTCCCACAATTTTGGTGATACACCATGCTTATACCATTTCCACTTTGGGCTTGTAATTGGTTCATATAATATTGTGAAGTCTTTATTAAAATAAAACCAATTAGCTAAATTAGTTGAACCACTTCTTGGCTCTGCAAGGATTGTTATTACCATTTATATTAATTTACTACTATTTTTAATATTTAATTTAGTTTTATCATTTAATAAAAAATTAGGAAAATTATTATTGATATGGTCATGTAACTTTGTTGCATAATTTTTAAGATGTAATGGGCCGCAATGTCTATTATCCACCGCTTTATCTAATACATTTAATAAAAAATCACCATCGTATCTAAATTCATCTTTATAATTAGAATGAATTAAACTACCATTCCAAATAAAATTACATTTTTTAGATTCTAAAAATAATTTTATTAATTGATGGTTTTTATACCAGTTAATAAAATCTTCATTATTGTTTTGAATTTCAAGTAAATTTTTTTGAATAAGTCTACCATCTTCGGTTTCTTCTAAATACCCCCACACAGATGTTGCCATATATGGTTCAACTCCCCCATCGTTTGTATATATTTCTTTTCTAGTTGGGTATGTATACATAATTAATACCAAGTCTGGTTTAATCAAATCATAATAACTTAACAAACATCTTACCATAAAATCATTGCTTCTTCCACCTGTTCCGAAATTCATATTAACTCCATTTGACACTAATTTTGTGAATTGTGATGGCCATGTTTCATAATCATGTACACCAACACCTTCGGTATGTGAACACCCTAAAGACATAATTTTAAATCCCTCTTTGTGTATGGAATCTCCTCTAAATCCTAATTCATTGTATGTGTAAGTACATTTACCACTACGTTCACTACCCGATTCCCTCCATATACTATTTTTTCTTTCTGATAGATGATATTTGTGAGTTGAAATTTCAAATTCCTCATTTGTCCAATATTTTAAAATTTTCATATTATACTTTTATTTTTCTTTGTTATATTTGTAGTTAATACCCAACGAGGAATTAAACTATTATTTGGATTGGTTTTGTGATGACACCCACCTTCAAATATAAGTATTTCGTTTGTTTTGGATTCTATTTCTTTCCATAACCAATTATCATCCTTTGTTGATAATTTTATTTTTGTATCATAATTTGGGTCTCTAAATAAAATATTTGATGAATTTTCAGGAATTTGTAAATATGCACATATTACTGCAACTACGTTAGTATGATTGTGTTCTTCAATAAAACCACCATTTCCATATTTTGATACCCAAGAATTACTAATAAAATATTCATTTTCTTTTGGATAGTTCCATTTATTAATTAATACATCACTATAAATTGGTGATATAAAACTATAAAAGTCTTTAAGTTCAGGTAAATTTAATGGACTTATTTTATTTTTAAAAGAAGTTAATGCATCACCCTTTTCTAAATAGTCTTGATTTTTTATATTCACCATTTTTTCTAAAATGGGTTCTAATACTTTCCAATTAAAATCGTATGTTGTTTTGTAAAAATTATTAAATAACATCTATTTTAGTTGTGTTGTTGGCAATATTGTTAATTCTTGTATTTCAATATCATGTGGTTGATTTATACACCATTCTACTACTTCCGCAACTTTAGAAACTTCAATTTTATTAAAAGTTTCAAAGTTTTTATGTGTATCTAATGTACCCAAATTTAAATTAATAATTCTACATTTTTTCTGTGGATATTTATCAATTAAAGATTGTGTAATATTATTTAAATGTTTTTTGTTTGCAACATATAAAGGACTCCATGCGCCCGATTGGTGTATAGAACTACTATTTATATTAATTATTGTTTTTTCTAAATCTTTCCATTTTTGAAATAATTTGAAGAATAAATTAGACTGATGTGTTTCATAATATACATTATTTATAAAAATATCACAATTTTCTAATTTTTCTATTATCTTATTTGGTGATTGAATATCGTATCCATTTGTTCTACTAAATCCAATAACTTCATATATTTTATCTAATTTATTATAAATTGCTTCTCCTAATCCCTTGGAGTGTCCAGTTATACCAATTTTCATAATAGTGTTTTTTTTAGTTCTAAATTTTCATTATGTAAAAAAGCAATTATACTCCATCTTTCACCACTTTCTATTTTTTTAACTTCATGTAATCTTAAACTTTCAAATGTATACATTTCACCCTGTTTTTTTGGTAATATTTCATATGGTTCATATAAAATAAATTCACCACCAACATAATCATCATTTAAACAAACACCTATATTGTGTATTTGTGTTGGGTGTAAATTATCTTTATGTTTTTTAAAATAATCTCCTGTTTTATAATTGTGAACATGTAAAATATTCAATGATTTTTTTATTTTAATGCCAGTTTTATTCGTAAAAAATACAAACATTTTATCAAATATCCAGTCCGTAGTTTTATCTTTTTTGATATTAGATACTTTATATTTTATATTATCATCATATTTAAAATATAATTTAGAATCTACCAAAGATGACTCTGCTAAATAAATTATTTTTTCACATTCTTCTTTAGTAAACATTATAATAAATAACTTTTTTTAGAAAATCTTTTTTCAAACTTTTGCCAAACAAACGCTTTTAGTTCATCATTTAAAACTAATTTACTTTTTGTTTTTGGATTTTCATTTATTTTACGAATTATTAATTTTTCTCCATATTTTTGTTCTATGAAAGAAACAAATTTATCCATATCTTTTATATCAAATTCATAATCACATTTGTTATCCTCTTTCCAATAATTTTGAGAGAATAGTACGGACAATCTATTTGTTTCTGTTATCTTTCCATTTACATTCAATCTACTATAACACTCATTTAATGAATCCGTTTTTTCGGAATATAATAAATTTAAAAATTCATCCGTAAATGTTGAATAAATAAAATCATTATCAATATCTTCCCATTTTTTAATTGGTAGATTTCCATCGGTTGGTATTATGGTTTCAAAGCAAAACTGAATGGCACTTACCCATTTTTCAAACCAATTTCTTTTTATACATATAGTTTTTTTTTGACCGAAATGTTCTTTTAACTTACAAACTCCAATATGCGAATGTAATGGTTCACTTTGAATTGCATACGGGTGTCTCGTTATGTCTAACTTAGAATTCAATAACGCATCTTCTATTGACATTGATGCACATTTTGGAATTGCAACCCATATTAAATCATTTTTAATTAACATTGACATTATATAAAACTTTTCTTTTCAATTATATTATATTTCGTTATAGGCATTACAATAGACCACCTCTCTCCTTTTGTTATTTCTTTTATTTCATGTTCAATTCTGCAATGATATGCTAACGCCGTACCTAATTCTTTTGATATTAATATTTCATTACCACTATCATCCCAAGTTACATACTCACCACCATCGTATTCATCGTTTAATTGTATACCTAAATTATATCTTCTTTCTTCATACCCTTTAGCTAAATCTATATGTTTTGTAAAATGGTCACCAATGGTATATCTATGTAATGTACATTTTGGTAACTTATTGGTTTCATCAATTTTAATTCCACTAACTTCACTAAACCAATTAAATAATTTTACAAAAAACCAATTTGTTTCTTCATTATTAAGTATATTATATACTTCATACGCCATTAGATTGTGGTTATCTTTTATTCTCTGGCCATCAATGTTTTTTGAGGGAAACCAACCTTCCAATTCCGTATATTTTTTGTGGTACTCTATTATGGTTTGGCATTCTTCTTTTGTAAATATTTTTTGTTGGTATATCATAGTAAAGATTTTTTAAGTGTATTTTTTATTGGCATTAAAAATCCGAAAGATAAATTAATTCTAGGTATTTTCCCTTTATTTGGTATACTAGAATGTTCAATTAAACCCGCATCACATCTCCACATCATTCTTTCTTTAACTTCTAAAATTTCACCACCATATATAGGTTGGCCACCTTCTTCAGGATATGATATTAGTATATTATATCTTCTTGTATAATAATTTTTATTGTTACCATTATCATCTAAATGTGGTTCAACAAAAGCATTTTCCCATTGAATACCTACCCAATCAGCATTTTGTGGTGCTTCGATTACATTTTTTATATTTTCAACATCTATAACTCTTTGTTTTATAGTATGTATTATATTCGGTATACTATTAAAGTTATCAAGTCTACTAAATCTTCGATATGGTCCTGACATATTCGCCGGCATTTTGTTTTCATTATCCAATGCCCATTTTTTAATTTCAGATTGTTCTTCTATTGTTATAAATTCATCATAACAATATGTTTTAATTCCCAATTTTTGTTTAATCATATTATTTTGGTATTAATTTTATTGTAAATAAAATGTGCAAAATCCAAATGTCCTTTGAAAGAAAAATGTGTATCAATCACTTTACGATTAGTTGCCTGTATTATTTGTTGAAATGTGTGATAAAATTTTCTATCCTCTTCTAGTCCCCATATATAACAAAACTTTACATTTTTTTCATTATGTAATCTATTCTTAATAAATTCAAATCTTTTATTATTTCGTTCTTTATAAAATAATTCATTTGAAAAATGATATTGAAAATTAATAATTGTTTCTATTATTTCTTTGTTTAAATCTTTAAATTCGTTTTTTAACCATATGTCATTACTATCGGTAGTCTCATCTATTTTACCACCCTCATAATTAGCAAACGATTTATATATTTTATTTTTATATGGAACTTCAATTCTACCATGAAATGTTTTACCTATTACAATATAATCGTTTTCTTTTATATAATCAAAATTTTCTATTATAGTATCTAAAATATAATCGTTTGATATACCATTTTTTCCTAAATTTTTTACATTACAATTTAATAAATTACCTAAATGATTGGGCCATATATTATCTCCTTCTTTTTTATAACTATAATATTCATCTACCGTATATGAGTTACAATCTTCCCTACATCCATGACCAAATGTAAAACTATCACCAAATGTCCAAAGTGTATTCATTATAATATATTTTTATTTTTCCAATATTTGGGGCCATAATTATGACATAACTCCTCATTGATATTGATATCACTTATTGCATAAAATCTAATTATTTTACGATTATCATCTATGATTTTCCAAGCTATATTTGGGTTATTGTTATGATTATAAATAGAACCAAATCCTAATGGTAATAATTTAGTATCACCTTTAAAGTAAAAATAATAGGGTTCATACTCTGAATTTGTGTTATGAATTAATAAAGAATAACAATCTTCGATGGTTTCGTCCTTTTGAATTTGTTGATTTGTAAATACACCAAATCCTTTTATATTATCAATATGTTTAACATATAATTTTGAATTTATGTTTATTGTTTCAATCATATCAAAGATTTATTTAAACCAAAAATTCCATTATTAATAAGTTTCCAGTCATAATGTGCATATTGAACAATATCATTATATTTGAATTTACCAACATATTCCTCATTAGAAGAAAATGATAAATTTAAATCTTTTTTAATAAAATTGTGTAATTCTTTAGGTGCATTATCTAAATTATAATCTGACCAAAATTGTGTATTTTTTTTATTACATAAATAATGATAATATATAAATAAAAAATGTTCATTCATTATTTGTGAAAATTTTTCATTAACTATATTAGTATCATTATCTTTAAATAAATGTTTCTTAATTAAGTTTAATTCCATAAGTGTAATATGAATAGATACAGCCTCTAATGGCTCTAAAAACCCACTAGCTAATCCAATTGAAATACAATTATTAATCCACACATTATCATAATATCCAGCAGAAAACTTTAGTGTTTTTGGTGATTCAATTTTTCTATTTAATTTTATTTCAACTTCTATTTTGGCCTGATTTTCATCTATCATATTACCATCAAATACATACCCACAACCCCATCTATGTTGTAGTGGTATCATCCACATCCAACCATAATCCATTGCAATTGCTTTGGTATTTAATTCCATATTAGTATCATTCCTATCTAAAAAAAATGGGACAGCTGTATTTACTTTTAAATGATTTGAATACGAAACCCAATTTGAATTATATAATTTCCCAATTAGTAATCTATGAAGTCCTGAACAATCAAATACAAAATCAGTTGGTATTGTTGTATCATCCGATAATACCAAATTGGTAATATCTTTTTTATCATTTTGAACAAACGCTTTTACAATTCCATTTATATGAGTTATACCTCTATTAATTGATATTTGTTTAAAATATTCTGCAATTAGTCTTGCATCAAAATGATATGCTTTGGAATCATTTATAAATGGATGTTTATACGATGTGTTGTAAACATTCCAATTTTCAAAATCAATACCCAATTTAAAAGTAGATTTTGTTTTATTAATGAAATCGTTTTCATCGATATTGCATTTCTTTAAAAATTTTTTCATTAGTGGTGTTGAACCTTCTCCTGCACCCAATATACCAATAACATCACTTTCAATAACTGTGATATTACTATTTTTATATTCGGAAAGTAAAAATAATGCGGTAATCCATCCGGCTGTGCCACCACCAACAATAACAATATTCATTTATAAAACACTTTTTTCTATTTTTCTTAAATGTTCATCAAAAAAGGCGGTGTTGCCGGCAATAACAATTCTGGATTTAGTTGAATTGGGATTGGTTGCGGGTCTATGTTCTAAGTCAGCTGCGAATATAAAAATATCATCTTCCTCTGGTAATATACTAAATTCAAATCCAGATTTGGTTCTTAAAAATAACTTTCCTTCATCATTTTTAAGATTATTTGGCATTTGTAGATAATATGTAAATGTATAATTTGTTTTTACTTTACCTACGGCCGTGATTGGTCTTGGATGTAATGTTTCGTGTGTGTGATATCCACTATAACCATTATCACTATCACTATAATAAACCCACGTTTTCATAATAAAATTATTACTAACATTAAATTCGGTTGATAATAAATTAGCTATATTATCTTTTATAAAATTTAATTCAGGCATATACATTTCAGATAAAGTAGCTTGTCTACCTGGTGTTTTTTTGGCTGGTAGGGATGCTTCTACTAATGTATCAACAATTTTTAATTTATCAATAAATAAATTTTTATTAAAATTTGAATTAAAATTTAATGTAGTTTTATATATATCAATTTCATTGTTAATATTAATCTTTATCATAACATTGTTTTTTTATTTTTATTAGGTATAACACAAAAAACCACAATTGAATATCTTTCTCCTAAAATCACAGGTAATACTCTATGTGGTAGTTTATCGTTCGTAATTAAACTTAAATTTCGTTTTGGTTTTATTTTTTGATTTGGTTTAACCCCTAATATAAAATATTCAAATTCACCTCCTTCACAATCGTCATTTATGTAAGAAACGATAGTTAGTGCATTTTCATCTAAATGCATTTCGTCATTTTTATTAGTATCGGGTGTTATTTTATTTATCCAAATACCCTCTATTTCATAGGTAATTCCATATTTTTGATATAAATAATTTTTTATTTTATTTTGATAATTAATTAAATCTGTTTCTTTATTTAGAAACATTCTATTGTAATAATTGGTAGGACGTGGATTATCGTCTTGTTTAAAATTTATACAATATGTATCTACCAAACTTAATTCTACATCATTTAAAAAACCATATATGGATTCTATCATATAACTTTTTTTGAGAAAATAATAGAATTAGAATCAACTTCTTTCCATTTATTCAATGGACATTCTTTTATTTTTTTTGAGAATATTTTTTTATTGATTGGACATCCACATTCACCACATACAACTGACCAAGCTTGGTTCTTAAAAAGTTCTTTTTTTGACGGACAAGACTCACATATGTTTAATCTTTCTTTGGCTAATTCTTTTTGAGCATCAGTACCAAAGTATGAGTCAAACCAAGATTGTGATATAGTTTTTAAATTAAATCCCATAACACTAATATAATAAAAAAAAATTGAATTACCAAATATTTTTACTGATTTGTTATATCAGTTTTTATATTTGTTATTAGACTTTGAAATATTGTTGCAATTTCTGTCTTTTCTACATTAGTTAATTCAACGATTTCGTTTTGTATAATTTCCATAATTAATATTTTTTATTTAGCACATTGATAATATGAGCAATTACCACATTTACCATAGGCGTAACATTGGCCCCCAAATCCTGAACAGAAGTTTACATTACAAGCGTTGTGTTGAACGATTGCGAATGAGTTTGTTACTAATGGTAAGAACAAATCTAAAGGTTCAACATCCATAGTTCCAACTACTTGATTTTCTTTAAATAGAATTTCTAAATTGCTAATAGTTTTATTTATAATTGTTTCAGTTTCCGTACTAAATAATTCTAATACATCACCAATTTGTAAATTGTTAACATTTTTAAATCTTATAACATCATCATTCTTAACAAGAAGGTGAGTTGCAGGTAAATCGTCCCACGTTGAACCATCTTCTAATGTAATTCTAATAAATAAGTCAGACGTTGTTTGTGTTGTTTTTACAACAATTGCCGTTTCACTAACTGCAAAATCTGCAATGAAATCAGTATGACTACCCGTCCATTCTTCTATTTTATATTCAGTCTCATTTACTGGTAATGATGCGATATTTATTGATTTTACATAATCATTCACTTCTAATTCTGCAAATGATTTTCTACTACCATCTGCCATTAAAACTTCTTGGTCTTCATCGTAAATATATGATGACCTATCGGATGTTGGTGAGTAATATGTAATATATTTTGGTCTATCTTTTTTAGCTAATATTCCTAAATCTTCAAATGTGTTATCCCATATATTTTCTGTGATTGCATGAAGGACTTTATATCCACCCATACTAATTATATCTAAACTTGAACCATATATTATGTCAATTCCCCTAATAATACTTCTTTTGTTTGAAAGAATTTCTGAATTTGTAAATTCTTGTAAAAATTCGGTATCAACATCGACTAACCCTTTTAATTGTGTTAGTTCGGTTAAATTTTGTACTTTATATAATTTAGGGAATTCATTTTTATCATAATTTGGATATCTCTTTTTAACAATAAAATTCGGTAAATCTAATGTATAGTTAAATTCTGACAAATTTTCAAAATCATCAGATACGTTTGGTATGTAAGTTTTTGGTTTTGTCGTTAACTCATTAATCGCTCTTAATAATGAATAATTATCTCTACAATACTCATCATCGATAACTGCGGTAGTATCATATGAAACTCTTAAGATAAAAGTATTGTCATTATCTTCGATGTATGGAACGGTAATTGAAGTGTCACTTGTTTCATGTGAAAGAAATGTAATCCCACCAATGGTATCACATATTTCACTTAATTTAGTTGTAAACCCTTTATCGTACATTGGTATTATACAATGTACATTTGTAAATCCACTAGTTTGAATAAAGGTAGTTAGATTTGACCAGTCTAATACTGGAAGGCTCCCTTCACCATCGGCTGCTACAATTCTTGTACTCGTATTTATTTCTAAAACTTTATATTCACCCGTTGCTGTTTTAATGTAATCCGTAGATATCAATACTGCCTTCATATTATTTTGTTTGTTTTTATTCCCCTATAAATATAAT
>Ga0102829_1000509_pt1 | contig 11608 bp, 29 predicted proteins | sample ColrivemetaGS575_FD_84510 | JGI IMG/M metagenome (GOLD analysis project Ga0102829, IMG submission 84510) | Estuarine microbial communities from the Columbia River estuary - Freshwater metaG S.575 | ecosystem: Environmental > Aquatic > Marine > Intertidal zone > Estuary | place: USA: Columbia... | reverse complement strand
TATCGCCTGGCTGCCGCGGCCGTACCTGCCGCGCTCGGCCGGTCGAAATTGTGGGAATAGCAAGCGAGAAGCTGCACTATGATCTTGACTATTTAACCAGGCTGGGAATAAACTTTTGGCCGATGCACATCTTATGGAAAGGCTAGCAAGGTGCGACGCCTACCAACTGGGGCTTGAAAATGAAAAGATGGATTGAGATCGAGGACATCAAGGCCGCCGTCGACGCAGGAAAGATTGTCTACGCAGATAGTAAATCGTACCAAGTCAAAAAAATAAAACAAGAATACATGATTGTATACCATGGAGGCCAAATGATCGGCCTTCACGGCGCTGAGGGGACTCAATACGAGAGAGTCATGAACGGGAAACTGTTCTGGTCTGAATGAGTCAAGCAGATCTGAGCGACCATCGGGCGGGGGGCGAAAGCCTCCCGCCTTTTTTCGTTGGTAGTCCTGGGAATTCCGCGGGTGAAGCTGCACTATGGTATGGCTATCGCCTGGCGGCCGCGGCCGTACCTGCCGCGCTCAGCCGGTCGAAATTGTGGGAATAGCAAGCGGGAAGCTGCACTATGATCTTGACTATTTAACCAGGCTGGGAATAAACTTTTGGCCGATGCACATCTTATGGAAAGGCTAGCAAGGTGCGACGCCTACCAACTGGGGCTTGAAAATGAACATTGAAGAACGCGCTGAGAGTATGGCAAACAATCACAAGCTTTTCAAGAGTTTCTCTTGGACGGATCGGCCATCTGAAGGCGTGTGGTGTCTTCACTACACCCACAATCGGGACTCAAATAGGGTCGATAGGAGTAACGGCGCGGCAATCGCCGCGGAAATGGGGAAGCAGTCTAGCGACGATGTGTCGCTTGAGCACCACACTCACTTCGCCGTAGGCTGGGTGGACGGCGTGGCCGTCAAAGTATACGACAGCGAAGGCAAAATCACCAAGGCATTCGAGAAGCTTCATGAGCTTCTGTCGAAAATTGAGGACTATCCTATCCTCGATGAAGACGGATACTCATCACTTGAGAATGATGAGTTAGCAGAAGAAATGTCTCAGTGCATAAAACATGTGGGTAGAAATTTCGATGAGGAAATAACTCAAGAGATTATAGACAAGGTTGACGCCTGGCTTCAGACCAATAGGTCGGAAGCTTTCTATGAGGAGAGATGGAGTTTGAAGGAGAAGGCGGTCGATGAGGCCTTAACAGCACTTGGGCTGACTAGGTCCTAAGAGGGGGCGGGGGGCGGGGGGCGAAAGCCTCCCGCCTTTTTTCGTTGGTACTCCTGGGAATTCCGCGGGTGAAGCTGCACTATGGCATAGCCATCGCCTGGCGGCCGCGGCCGTACCTGCCGCGCTCAGCCGGTCGATATTATGGGAATAGCAAGCGAGAAGCTGCACTATGGTTATGGCCTCATTAACCAGGCTGGGAATCGCCTTCTGGCCGATGCACAGCTATTGTGAGAGGTGAAGGACACCGATCGCAACAACAGGAGACTCGCATGAAATATAGCGTAAGAGTTATTCGTACCGTGACGATGGTTGCGGACGTAGACGTAGAGGCCACTGACGAAGTAGAAGCAAAAGAGGCAGCCGTGGAAGCTGCAAGCGCGGGCGAAGATATCGAGTGGTCAGAACAGGACACATCGGATATTATTGCCTGCCCGTCATGTAGTGTTGATCCGTATGAGCAGTAAGGAATTTTAAGTCGAAAAGAAGGGGCGGGGGGCGAAAGCCTCCCGCCTTTTTTCGTTGGTGCTCCTGGGAATCCTGCGGGTGAAGCTGCACTATGGTGTAGCCATCGCCTGGCGGCCGCGGCCGTACCTGCCGCGCTCAGCCGGTTGAAATTGTGGGAATAGCAAGTAAGAAGCTGCACTATGCTTATGCGACATTAAACCAGGCCTGGGAATCTCTTTGTTGCCGATGCACAGCTTATGGAGAGGCTAGCAAGGTGCGATGCCTTCCAACAGGGAGTTTAAAAATGAGCTACAACGGTTATGTAAATTACGAAACATGGTGTGTAAATGTCTGGATGAGCAACGGGAATACGGAGCTGTACGAAGAAATGGCTTGCGAGTACCTCAAGGAATCGGATGGGGACGAAAGTTTGGCACGCCGAGAGCTAGCCGACTGGCTTAAGGGCGAAGTCGGGGAGTTCCCAGAAGGATTAGACAACACGAGCATGATGGGAGATTTATTGAAATCGGCAATAGGCAAAGTAGACTGGCGAGAGATCGCCGCAAGCTATATCGAATCGGCAGTAGAGGCGGTAGAGCAAGAAAAGGAGTCAGCATGAAGATCTTTGTGGCCATTCCCAAGGATGGATGGAAGGTTCCTGACCGCTCAGGACCAAAACAAAAACGAGAACGAAGGAAGAAAACCAGGTCGGCTAGGATCGCTGTAGTTCTGAGGGAGTGGCAATGATGTTGTTTGCGGTAGGGGCGGGGATATTCCTCGCCCTGGTGGGGGCGCTGGCGAGCAGCCGATAGTAGTTGGGCGGGGGGCGAAAGCCTCCCGCCTTTTTTCGTTGGTGACCCTGGGAATCCCGCGGGAGAAGCTGCACTATGGTATGGCCATCGCCTGGCGGCCGCGGCCGTACCTGCCGCGCTCGGCCGGTTGAAATTGTGGGAATAGCAAGCGGGAAGCTGCACTATGGTTATGACCTCATTAACCAGGCTGGGAATCGCCTGCTGGGCGATGCACAGCTATTGTGAGAGGCGAAGGACGCCGATCGCAACAAAAGGAGCAAGTGATGCAGACATGGGATGTACCAGTAAAATCTCTCCGAGACGATATGACCCATGTGAGGGTAGCTGTCGTCTACAGAAAAGGCGAGGGGAGATGTCCAAGGGGCTACTATCTGTCGGTCAATCCGGTAAAGATTGATAACGAGTTTGTAACATGCCCTCTTGGCAGAGGGCGGGTCGTCAGTCTGGCTGCCGTAGTGCGCAGCTCAAAGAAGCTAGAACAGTCGTTCGGCAAGCAAGTATCAGTAGAGTTGCTGTTCCAACTCGGTCAGACGTGGGACATGGTCGTTGGCGTCGCTGATCAGAACTCTCTTGAACTGAAGGAGGGTGGGAAATGAGTTACTCATACGAATGGTAGGACGGCAGCCGATAATAGTTGGGCGGGGGGCGAAAGCCTCCCGCCTTTTTTCGTTGGTGGTCCTGGGAATTCCGCGGGTGAAGCTGCACTATGGTATAGCCATCGCCTGGCGGCCGCGGCCGTACCTGCCGCGCTCGGCCGGTCAAAATGTTGGGAATAGCAAGCGAGAAGCTGCACTATGGTTATGGCCTCATTAACCAGGCTGGGAATCGCCTGCTGGGCGATGCACAGCTTATGGAAAGGCTAGCAAGGTGCGATGCCTTCCTAATAGGGAGATGGTTCATGGAACTGCTCGCTGCTTGTGTGGAGATTGCGGAGAAGGTAAAAAAAGCTAAGGCTATGGCCAAGATATACTTGGCTGACAATTATGAGTACCAAGAGGTGGCTGAACCTCTTGATGATGTTCTTGAATTGCTGTCGAACTTATTGGGCAAAGAATAAGGAGAAGTGCATGAGCTATAAAGTCCAAGAGGGATTTGGGCCTATTGATCAACAGGGCCAAGCCCCTGCCTGTCAGCAGTGTTGGGGGGTCAGGCTAGTCAAGGCGACATTTGCAACTGCCGAAGAAGCGTCAGATTTTGCAGATAAGTGGTACGAGCGAAAAATCAAGAAGATCGACTCAGACGACTGGAAGTCGTATTGGGTTAGAGTACTGAATGTCTGACGATAGGGGCGGGGGGCGAAAGCCTCCCGCCCTTTTTTCGTTGGTGGTCCTGGGAATCACGCGGGCGAAGCTGCACTATGGTATGGCCATCGCCTGGCGGCCGCGGCCGTACCTGCCGCGCTCGGCCGGTCAAAATATTGGGAATAGCAAGGGAAAAGCTGCACTATGTTCTCGGCGTTCGTTTGCGTCGACGTGGGAATGGGCAGCGGGCTGCTGCACTATGAAATACCAGGCTTATGGCCTGGCGGGAATAACCAGCTCATCAATGCACACCTATTGTAAGGGCATGGTGCCCGATTACTAGGAGCGATGATCATGAGCATGAGAACGTGGCGTGGGGAATTTGCGGACTTTGACGAAAACCTCGATACCAAAGCCAAGGATCTAGAGTCTTTGGGGTTTGAGGATTCTTCTTGGCATAACGACATATGCCCATCTTACAGTCTGGCTCTGCCGGAAGACAAATATATCCAGATATTCATAGACTATGTGGATCCAGCACTGCGCGAATTCCCAGAATGGAAGCGGTTTCTCGTGATCATGGTTGATCAGGACAATGTGACTAGTCCGATGTTCAAGTCGGACGATTGGGGGGAGGCTCTTAGCTTCCTTAAGGAGACATGCAAGTGACACTGAAAGAGTTTGCGGGGACAGCTAAGGGCTGTCCCTGTCTCGGAACCAGATTTTCTGGATTCGACTGGCTCATTGGGACGCCAGGCATCGTCTATGTCGATCACTTATTTATTCAACAAGAAGACAACGGCTTTCATCTGTCCATTGCCAATTGGCATAAGGACGGGCCTTTGCCAGAACTAGAAAAAGCTTTGTATGATTGGGCGTGCGCGGAAGGAATCGTGTCAGTCGATTGAAAATGCTTGCGAACGGGGAGGGGAAACCCTCCCCGTTTTTTTGCGTTTTTACGCCTGGGAATTTAGCGCGGTAATCTGCACTATGGTGTACGCGTTGCTCAGAGCGCGGGCGCGTACCTGCCGCGCTTAGCTGGTCGAAGTGATGGGAATAGCAAGCAAGAAGCTGCACTATGTTCTTGGCTATTTGTGCCTGGCTGGGAATCGATGGCGAACCAATGCACAGCTTTGGGAAGTAAAGGTTTCAACCAAGGAGGATGAAATGGCTCATAATTTTTTGCTGACAGATCGATCTGGCCGCGGTATTTCTACGACCGTAGACATAGATCATGTGCTTAAGTTTTTTGGGGATATGCTGACCGATGGAGACTTCGATTATCGACCTGTGGCTGATTGGGCAATGGGTGCAAGTATTGCCCAGAGCATAGAAGTTCACGAAGAAAGATTGGAGCTTACTGCTCTTGATAGCAACATAGAGACAAGGTATAAGGTGAGAGCCAGTTACTGGTTCGACATAAAGGAAGACGCAGTAAAATTTGCTGACCAGGTTCGGCGAATCGCAGATGAGCAAAATTGCAATGGAACAGTAGTTTCATGACCGCGGAGGGCGGGGGGCGAAAGCCTCCCGCCTTTTTTTGTTTTTTGGGAATCGGAGACAACAACCTGCACTATGTTCTAGGGCTTTTGCGCCTGCGGCCCCTGCGTATCGGCCCTGCGAAGCCGGTCGCCATTATGGGAATAGCAAGCAAGAAGCTGCACTATGTTATGGGCAGCGCCCTAGCGCCCGCGGCCGTACTGGCCCTGCGGAGCCGGTCGGCATTGTGGGAATAGCAAGCAACAATCTGCACTATGTTATTGGCTTTGATCTTGCCTTGTGCAGCCTGCTGCAGCACGCCGCGCACCTGCAAACAAAAGACATTTCATAGTGCAGAATTGGAATCGGTATTCCCAGGCGCCCGCGCGGGAATCGCGCCGCGGTAGCTGCACTAGTATCTGCCCCACATAACCGGTCGACTGGGAATGCCGCCAGCCTGGCTGCACTATGTTCCAGGGGCTTAAGCCAGGGGCCTGGGAATGCCTCGCTTGCCGATGCACAGCTATTGTGAAGGTTAACGATCTGCAGCAAGGTGCTGCGGGAATAATCGAAACCATCATGCACGACAGATGAGAGCCGACTGTTGAAGTATACGGAGACTGCGTCATGCTGATGTTAAATAGTAGAAGAAAAGCGCCAGTAGTATTCGGACGTCAGATTGCCATGAAGGTAGCCAGGTTGGCTGCCAAGGCAAACATGTTCGATCTGGTTCAAGGTCTAGAAGAGCTGGTTCTGGGGCTGCCGCGGTTTGGGCCAGGGTCCACCTGGTATATCTGGGGAAACAAGGTGTTGTCTTTTCTTAGGGGCGAGTCTGCGCCACCCCTGAAAGTATTCAAGAAAGATGGTAATAGTAAGTTACCATTTTACACCTGGAGTACGGTGCCTATCTACACATGTCCAGGCAAGGGTCAGTGCGCTAGCTGGTGCTATAGTCTGAGAGCCTGGCGTTACGCTGCACCATTCTGGCGCCAAGTGCAGAACACAATCATGATCCGGTTCTTTCCTGAGATGATTGCAGACCTATTCGTAGGTCTGCCTCAGAACATCACTTTCCGTCTATATGTCGACGGAGACTTCGATTCTGAAGGCACTGTCCGGTTCTGGTTCCGTCTGTTGCGCTTGCGTCCTGATATTGAGTCTTACGGGTACTCTAAGTCGTGGGACGAGATTTATTCGGCCAGGGACGCATTCCCTGAGAACTACGTCTTGAACGTGTCCTCAGGAGGCAAGGTCCGCTCTATCGATCAGGCAACAATTGAAAGCCTATCAATAACCCGCGGCAAGTTTCTGGCGGTGAGCGTAGACAAGCGCTTCATCGATATGAAGACCGAAGACCGCTACGCTAGTGCCGAATACCATAAGGCCGTCCGTGAGTCGGCTAAGGCGCTAGGCCACCAGCGGGTGTTCTCATGTCCGGGCAAGTGTGGGGAATGCGTGACTAAGAAAGACGGGACCAATGAACACGCATGCGGGCAAAGCAAGGCTGGACGATTTGGCTTGATGGTCATTGCGAACGGTATCCACTAATTCTGAACGATGGGTGGCGAGTATGGTACTCGCCACCCTGGTCTGGGCGATAGGGGGTGTTTTATGCGGATTGTGATTGATTTGAAGAAACTGGCCGAGGCTTCGTTTTCTAAGAAAGATCTGGCCAGGCTGGCCGCGGAAGGCTCGGAAGGGAATGCGGTGTTTGATAGCGTCGATTGGACGTCGTCAGTAATGGATGGGCTGGAAGAGTCCCATTCGTTTGAGGCGGTACTAATGGAATTCATAGCTGCCAACTACTAACAAATCTCATCCAGGGCGGGGCCACCCCGTCCTGGATTTTTTTATTTTTTGGGAATCGGCGTTCTTGAGCTGCACTATGTATTTCTTGTTTTAGGAGTGCTAGCATTTCCGCGACCTGGGAATAGAAGCTGCCTTGCTGCACTATGTTCTAACCCTGAGCATTCACTCAATTCGGGAATAAAGCCAGGGGTGATGCACTATGTTTTCTAGCCTGGCTGTCGGTGTCTGGGAATACCAGGTGACCAGATGCACGAGTTATGTCGGGGATGTCGACGCAAGCCGCGGATGGGTGGGAATCACATCGGGCTGAATGCACGACTGACAGAAGCAAGCCAGGGAGACAAGCAGTGTGCGTGTCTCCTGGTTCTGTGCGGCGACACAAGGAGGAAGATATGCAAGAGCTATTGAGTGCTGCTGAAGAAATACTTCGCAACAGTTTTACTTCGTGCAACTGCTCGCCCATGGTGTGCGATAGCACTTGCACTCATGGTAAGCTGGTATTGGCTGTAGCCAACGCCAAGAGCAAAGAAAAGGTCTTTGTGGTCTGGGGGGAAAAACCCAGCAAAGATCAGTCTGTCTGTACATATGAGTTTGTGACTCCAGAGGAGGCGTGCGCCTTTAGGCTGGGTATCGACGAGAGCCTGGGGTGGGGCGACGCCGGTTATTTTTCTACCAAAGAAGACGCGCAAGATTACCTAAAGGAGGTCGGACATGATGGTTGACCAGAAGCACTACCCCAACCTAGTTGGGGAAATCGACATGGCGGGTAGCCGGTGGGAATATACCGCTATTGGAAACTTTGAGCATGACACGCTGTTCGTGTCAGTGAGGCTCCAGAAGAAAGTGGGGCGCGTGTGGCGCATGGTGGCTGGTCCCTATCAATTTCATGACGGCAAACTTGACCGCGGGGAAGACCAGGCAGTGACCTTCACCGAAGACTGCATGGTGCGACTCGAGGCTGCTGTGATCGATGCCATGCACAAGAACTGGCCTTTCGACTTCTAATTGTCTAGCCGCTGCGGCGATTCCCCAGGGGTTACCCCCTGGGGTTTTTTTATGCCTAGTGGGAACCGCGGTACACAATCTGCACTATGTTTTAGGGCTTTTGCGCCCGCAATCCCTGCGTACCGGCCGTGCGGAGCCGGTCGCCATTATGGGAATAGCAAGCAAGAAGCTGCACTATGTTATGGGCAGTGCTATGGCGCCCGCGGCCGTACTGGCCCTGCAAAGCCGGTCGAACTTGTGGGAATAGCAAGCAAGAAGCTGCACTATGTTTTAGGGTTTTGCGTTCGCCGCCCTGCGGGAATCTGGCCGCGGTAGCTGCACTAAGTTATTGCCGCATCTGAAGTTGCGTTCCGCAAAATTTTTTTGCCCCCTTAAACATAGTGCAGAATAAAAACCCTATTCCCGCGGCCTGGGAATGGACCCAGGAGTGCTGCACTATGTTCTTGTGGAGCCAGGGGAGCGCGTGGGAACGCTCGCTTTTCCAATGCACGGCTTATGTAAGGAAAACGTGCTGAGGCCAACAGGGGGTGGTAATCTTCTGGGCCGACATGCACGACTGATGTAAGGGGGTGAGCGATGTGGGTAGTTGAGATGCTGATCGGTGACGAGTGGGGGAACGTGTGGTGGGACGACGACAACGAACCGCTAGCCTTCTCTAGTGAGCAGGAAGCGAAGGAGGCACTAGCCGAACACCTAGCCGACCAGAAGGAGTCAGTCGAGGAGGGTTTCCTTGAGGACGTGGATTCCCCTGAGATGTTCAGGGTACAGGAGGAGGTGGTATGAGTAGCGTAATCATTGAGAGTCGGATAAGACGGGGCGAGAAGGCCCACCAGTGGGTGGTTACAGAGGTAGCATTCACGCCTGGAGAGGGCGGGGTGAACCTCGAGAGGCCGGTGGTGCTGAGTGTCACCGGATTCCAGAAGATTCGACTGGAGTCAGTTTTCTGGGCCTTAATGGACAGCCGCGGAAAGTACTTCCACCAGGTCATGGCCGCGGTAACGAGCCGCGAGGAAGCGATGTAGCAACAACGTCCGATAATCATCCTTATGTTGCGCTGACTCGGTGGGAATAATGGAGTTCAAGCTGCACGACAGATGAGGATTAGTTGTGAATTCTCTTGAACGATTGGCGAATCTACCATAGGAGGTTGACATGCATACTAAAGGACCTTGGAACATTGAGTGGCAGTACGATAAAGGTCGGGACACATTGTGGGGCACAATTGTGCATACCCCCAACCCCGAGCAGGGGAAGCGCGCCCTAGAGTGGGAGTCCGTGAGTGTCTCGGGACAGAACAAGGAGGCAAACAGCAGGCTAATCGCCCAGGCACCAAAGCTATTGAGTGCGCTCACAGCGCTCGCCGAGAGCTTTAGGACGGCCCTGAGCATCGACGAGGAAGGCAGAGATCCAGATGGTTTCACATACGTTAACCTGGCTCTCGCCGAGAGCCTGATTCAGTCACTAGGAGGTGAAAAGTGAGTACGTTGCAGATCAACGGTTCAAATGTGTGTCGGACGGTTGCGCACAAATGCACGTCAGACATCATATACCAGACAGCCGATGGGCGCGTCTATGTTGACGCAGATGTCGGCTACCTGACCAACGGCGGGGTGTTTCCCGCGGGCAGGCTTGAGGCAGACGCATCCAGCCACGAACTGATCCGTCTGTGTGGCAGATGCGAATGCAAAGACAGGGGCGATGGGTATTGCTTACCGGCAAAGGGGGTGTGAAGATGCGTCAGATCCTAGGTGCAGATGTCCCAGAGTGTGTCGAGGACATAAAGGTCCCCACCCACTACAGGGGTGTGGGCGAGACCGATGGCTTAAAGCTGTGGCTGGCGGCGACAGGAAGGCTCGCAATCGCCGCGGTCGATGACCTGGAGGCACGGCTCCGCAGGCTAAGAGAAGAACTCGATGCGATGAGAACGTCTAAGCTCGAAGAGCTAAACGAGCAGTATCGCAGGATGAGCGCAGAGATAGCCGCGCTCAAGGCTAAATAGGAGGGCAACCATGAAATGCCAATCGTGCCAAACGGAGATCATCCCTCCAGCCTCGGGGAGGGATCAATTCCACCAGCACTGCTACGACCAGGTGGCCGCGGGATGGGACCAGTTCGATAGGCAGCGACTACTTCTCGCTGCGGTCGCAATAACAAAATCGATAGTTGCTCGTGACGTAACTATCGACGCAGACTCAAGTTAACGCATCATCTCAACCTAATATACGCAAATAGCGTGTAGTTACACGGGTTTTTGAGGCTCTTGCGTTTGGTGGGCACCAGGAGGGCCATTTTGACCCGTCAAGCATGGCAAAAACAGACAGGTGGGGGGCAGTTGGAGTCGTTCCGGCCCCCTCTCTCCCTCTCTCTCTCATCTCCTTATATATGGGGATGGTATATAGGGGGGATTTATTGACCCAGGGTAGCGGGGTGGGGGCAATGCAAACGCCACAAAACGCTGTAAACGCAGTGTTTTCTGACCCAGGAGGCCTTGCCCAGCCGCGCTGCTGTCGTCGCCTCCAGGCTGAGTCCTTATGTGTCGTGTCTATGGGGTGATAGTGGTGAGTCGCGGCGCTAGACTGATGCGTCGCGGCGAGGGATGGTAGCGCCTGGCGTGACCGCGGGCTGCTCTGGTGACCAAAAACAACGGTGGAGAATATCCATCAAAACGGTTTTAATATGTTGATTTGTTGGACGATAGTATATTAGTCTGCACAGTCTTAAGTTACACAGGAGGGTTGCTTGCGATGAAGACAAAGACATTCCATGTGACGAACATGGGGCGATTCGGACCAACGTATTTGGCAGACAATGACGGCTACATAACCGTACATGATTCGACCCGATACGAACAGGCCGGAGACCAGCAGTTGGCTGAATGGCGCAGGAGTTCTGTGCCGTCTGTAAGAGCTGCGGCAATAGTCGAGCTGGCGCAGCGAGAGATTCAGCGGTGGAGGGCGGGGCGATGACGAAGACGAGACTGTATAGGGTGTTGGTCAGATCAACTGTGTCGCTGCGGCCCAACGGGACAGTGTGGCAGAAAGGCGTGCTGTATTGCGGGTACGACAGGCTTGAGGCGCTGCGGGTATTTTTCGAGTCGCAACCAAGAGATGTCTGGAGTTCGTTCGGCGGTCCGGCTCGGGAAACCCTGGGCCAATCAAAGGGAGTCTGAAATGCATACGAAAGGGCCGTGGGACTGGAAAGACGACATGGGGCTGGTGGTGGGGCCAGCTGATGATCCAGCAGGCAACCCGGTCGCTGAGATAATCGGACATCCGGGGGAGGCGTTCGGAAACGCGCAGCTGATTGCTCTGGCTCCAGAATTGCTTGAGGTATTAGTGAACTTGGATAATTACCTGACCAGGGGTCAGGACAGAATCCTGGACGGATACCTGGGAACAATCGAGTCGCTGCTGCACAGACTGGGGTCGGCAGTTTCAACAAACACAGGCACAGGAGTACAAGATGACTGATAATCAAGTTCGATGTGTTACGATATCTTCTGACGGGAAAGAAAAAATCTTACCTGTTTTTGATGCGGATGTAAAACCTGTTCATCTAGGAAATGTGCTGGAATGGGTTGAGACT
>Ga0102829_1000497_pt1 | contig 11807 bp, 15 predicted proteins | sample ColrivemetaGS575_FD_84510 | JGI IMG/M metagenome (GOLD analysis project Ga0102829, IMG submission 84510) | Estuarine microbial communities from the Columbia River estuary - Freshwater metaG S.575 | ecosystem: Environmental > Aquatic > Marine > Intertidal zone > Estuary | place: USA: Columbia... | reverse complement strand
CAGAAGTTTATGTCCTTGTCTATCAAGAATAAGAACGCTGATGCTTCACTAAATAAGCCCAAGAAAGCCAAAGAACAATTTGACGATTTACCATTTTAAGTTAACGGGGGGAACGCTACGCAATTTTTGCTTGCAGACGAGTGGTTAGTACCCCCACCTAAAGGAGAAAGTAATGAGAGACCTTTTCGACAATATGAAAGATTCGATGGACAGATTCTTTGGTACTGAACCATTTAAGCTACATCGTAAAGATAGCCCAGAAACCTCAAAAGAAGCAGCGCAGACAGTTGATAGCACCAAGCTAGAGCAAATCGTCTACGAGGCTATTAGAGGCTTTCCTAATGGGTGTATTTCAGATGAAGTGCTAGAGGCACTACCAGAGCATCGTTATTCATCAGTAACCCCTCGCTATCGTGCTTTGCTAGACAAAGGCTTTATTGAGATTACTGGAACTAGAGTAGGACGCTCTGGCAAACAACAACGAGTTATGAAGTCTAAGCAATAATGTCCAAGGCATGATTGATGTGTTTGATTCTGTCATCCAGACCAATCGTGCCTCCATTTATCTTTTTAGTCATCATTAAGAAGTCACGGCTATCAGCGTACTGATTTAGCTTGTGTGTCTGCCAGAACCAACCTGCTGTCATAGCAGCGTACTTAGGTGTTCTGACTAACTCTGGTTGCATTACAAAGTCTTCACCCAAGGCTTGCCCTGCATGGAAGAAGTTGCTATGACCAGTTAGCTGTAAAAATCCAGAGCCACGGAAACGAAAACCATCCCCAGACGCTTCATCCCTGTTTCCCATACGATTGCCATAGATTCTGTTAGCAATGCGCTGTGGTTGCTTCTCGTAGGCAGCAGCTTCCTCTGGCGTAAAACCCCATGCTCGTTTGGGTGTTCTGGGAAACAACTTTAAAAGCGTAGCAGCACGATAGTTTAAGTTTTCTTCCATGATGCGAAAGTTTCCACACTCATGCCCACATTGACCAATCCAACTTGCTTGCTGAACAGGTGTGCTAATTCCGAATCTATCAAATGTCTCATTAAACGCATCTGCTAGAGATGGGTCTATGTGCATCTTTTTAAGTTGGTCAGGGCTTACCATTTAAGAGATTCCTTACTTCGTTGTATGAGTCCACACAAGCATTGAGTGCAATAGTATTTCTATCACCCTGTGCAACTATTTCGGCAATGGCTTCGATGGTTGCTCTTTCGGCATCAGAAGCTGTGTCAGTCGGTCTGTCAGGTTCACTGGTTGCTTTTGTATCTGCGCTGGCAACGGGGGTACTTGTGGGGGCTTGTACGTTACTGGAGGGGCAGAGGCGCAACTTGCCAGCACGATTAGCAATGGATAAAGCAGTAGTCTTTTTGTTGATAGCATCATTGGCTTCCTGTAGTTTTAGAGATTGTTGATTAAGTTTCTCACCCATGTTTTGCTCTATCTGACGAGCCTCCTCATTCTTTTTGGCAATGGCAATCTTCATATCACCATCACGCTCTAACCATCCGTAGTGGTGACCAACTCGGTATGTACCAAAGAGAGATACCAGAACGCCAACGATTAACCAAGGTATAGGTAACATCAGTCAGCCTCTTTTCTTGCTTGTGCTATTTCTTCACGCTCTTGGTCATCCTCAAGATGCTCTGGAGGCGTAGTCGGAGGAGGAGGGGGAGTCCATGATTCATCTAGTTCTGGATTCTTCCAAATAGGCATAGCACCGAATGGTTGACTAGGTAATCCATAACCCGATTGAGCAGGTGCATAGGATGAGCCACCGCCTTGATAACCAATTGGTTGACACATTGGTTGTGTCGGAGGATTAAACATCTTAGAAGCCGCACCTGCTGCTCTCTTGGTCATTACACCACCAATACCGCCTACGATAAGCAAAACAATGTCGTTCAGCATCTTGGTATAGGCTTGGTCAATCGGGGCCATGCTCTTGATTGGTTGCGTTACAAAAGTAACAGAGTAGAGCAAAGCAATCACGATAAAGCACAGGATACAGGTCACCACAATGACCACAAAACCCCAAACTCTTACTTCAAATTCTTCAGTTGTTAGGTTTGGTTTCTGTGACATCATTGATTTTTTTCTCCAAGATTGGTGCAACTAAGTATTCTGGACATTGTTGGGTAAACAAACACTTTGGCTTCTGACATTCCTCTGCATGAAAGTTGTCAGGATTCTGGCACTTGTATCTATACCTATCTTCACAACCAACAAGCAGTAATAGAAGCAATAGATATTTCATTTACCAAGTCCAACCTTTCCAAGTAGGAGATTAACAATTTTGTCCGACAAATCGTCAGGCAAGAACTTTAGAAAACCTAAAAAATACAAAGCCACACATCCATAAACGAATATCTTGAGTGCTAGGTCAAAGGTCTTCTGGTACTCATTCACGATGTTCTCTCATCATTCACCGCCCACACCTTTTAGTGGTTTCGCAAAAGTCCATCAGTTCATAGATACCAATAAACACCAAGAACAATACAAAAGCCACACCGCCAATGATGATGGCTAATTCTTGCATTTCTTCTTCTTCTTCTTTAGCCTTTTTCTCTGCCTTCGCTAAAGACCTTAGTTCTCTAGCATCATCTATGTCCATTTGGTCTTGACGAGCCTTAATCTTGTTCCAAACGTCAATCTTGCCTGTTGACATAAAGAGCATTTTTAATTCTTCTTCAAAGGCTCTGGCTTGCTCTAGTGCCATCTCAATCTGGAGGGCAGTCCCCATGTTTGAGCCTTTGTTCTTCTTAGCATCAATCAATGCCTTGGTAGCGGTACTCTTGGCATCAAACATCTTGCCAATCATCGGGGCAAGAGAGCCTAAGTCATTGGCTACCTTGCTGGCCTTCTTGACCATGCTGATAGCGTTTTGTATCCCTGCAAGGGCTGTTAGAGGGTCTATCATCTCTTGTCTACCTTTTGCCACTCAAGGCATACTACTTTGCGGCTATAGACATCACCTGTCCATGCCCATCTCACGCATCTATATTCAGTTTTTTCTTTACTTGATGCCACCAATGTAAACAATATTGATGACATCAGCAACCATTTCACGGGTATGCCCAAGCAATAATATAACTACAGAACATGACAAAGCAAAAGAAAAAGGCTAGAGCAACAAAAGTCTCTAGCCAATCCATCATTTTTCTTGCTCATCAGCCTTTGCAGAGGCTTGTGCAATTTTTAAATGTTGGTGCTTAAAGTAGATGTTTACCAATAGACCACATATAGCAATCACAACACCAGAGACAGCAGCAAACTCATTGGCTGTTAAACCAAAGATGACCGCTGCACCAGAACCACCATAAGTAGCTGCTGACGCTACCTTTGTACTTAGGGCTTCTTGTGTCATGGTGCATCAGGCCAAGTAATAGTCCAAGGGAATCCACTCTGTGCAGTTACATCACGCAATGCTTGACGATAGGTAGCCCATACTGCTTTGTCCACAGGTGCATCAGCTACTTGTGTCCAATCAGAATCTGCTAGTTTCTCACCACGGGTGGCACGAACACTCTTAGCTTGTTCAGCATCCTTAGAAGCCTTGTAAGCTACTTCTTGTTCAGCAGCAGTTGTTTCACCATCAGTAAAGACAGGGCCAAGGATATATTTGGTGTACCACTTGCCATCTAATTGCTCTACACCTTGTGCTTGAGAGTATTGGTAAACAGTACCGCCTGTAGCTTGTGGGCCTTCAAAGACCACATCAGCACCCAAAGCCTCCAAGACTTCAGTTGTAGTTATGTCCCATGAGGGGCCGCCATTGGCTTTTGTGTATGCACGAAACTCTGCTTCGTACATGACTTGTCCTATTGATTTGATTCGTACTTGCATGAGTGTTCCTTATGCGATGGCAAGGCCAATATAGGTTGCAGATGTGACGTTAATGTCTGTTGCAGAAAGTTGATTGACTATGAATCCTGTGTTGTCTGTGTCAACACTATCATCTGTAGTGACTTCAGCGGCTATTGTGTTCAATGATAAGTGCGGGTCATTCCCTGCAATAATTCCCCTTGCGCTATCCCATACATACCAATCGCCTGCGCTGTCAGTGCGCTTAATCATTATCCACCTCGACCCTGCTGTAAAGCCACAGTTGATTGTCTGTGATGAGCCATTACCCGTGTATGAGAATACTTTGCTTACCCCTGCACACGTTGCAAATAGGTAGGCAACATAAGTATCTGCATTAGCATTGACCATTGAATTTGTGCCGACAGTAAACACGGATGCAGTTGGAGATGTGTTATTCCAAACGACACTTTGAACAATTAAAGTACCAGTTGTATTCAAACGCAATGAACCAGTATTTCCAGTAGTAGCAGTGTAAACACCCCAATCGTCAGCACTACTTCGCATTTTCACAATCATAATCTCAGGCACTGCGCCTAAGTTGTGCGTTACAGTTCTATTAACTCCCGTCCCTGTATAGCAAACCACATCCATAAAAGATGGCGCACGTTTAAATAAATAATTTATATATGTGTTTGCACTTGCATTTGTAATTGTCGATGTAGTACCAACTTTTACACCATCCATGACATCCCACGGATTTGCTTGAAGTATAGTTACCCCTGCCGCTACTTCTGCCGCTGTGGTTGCTGTAACAAGGTAGCCTGTGCCAGTAAGCCGTGAAGAAAATAAAGATGCTACTGCCGAGCCACGATTCTTAACCAACACAGCATCATCAGTTTGACCGCCTGTCACAGTAGCATTTGCACCTGTACCTGATCTAGCAGACATACCAAACACACTAGTACCACTTGTAGGCACTTTCATTGGGCCTCTACGAATGGCTATGTAGAGATAAGTGTCTCCAAGGTCTCTTACACTAGAGCCAGTTGTGAAACCAACAGGTGTTGGGCTTGCAATCCAACTACTTGTTAATTCAGCATCGGCTGTATTTGCTCTAAATGCTGCTAAAACAGAAGTTCCATTAACTAAACCACGCATATTGTCAGCTAAAAACCAATGATCGGTAAGACTAGAAATTTTTACCATTATGCATTGCGGTTCAAAACCAAGGTTAATTAGTTGTGTTGTTGTACCATCCCCAACATAAGACCCACACGAAATCACATTGTCTGTACCAGTTAAACCAAAGCCTCCTGCGTTGTGGGCAAAGATGTACGCCACATAAGTACCGCCACTTGCGTTAACACTTGCATTAGTGCCTACGCTAAACACTGAAGATGTGGGTGTTGTGCTATTCCAATAAGTTGCGCCTGTGGCTGCTGCTGCTGTGGTGTTTAACACCATGTATTGCGTATTGGCTAAACTTCTGTGGTAAACCGCCCAAGCCGCTGTTGCATCTGTGCGCTTGATAATAATACTTCCCGGTACAGAGCCAAGATTGTGGGCAATAGTACGGTTAGCACCTGTACCTGTGTAAGTCACAATATCAAAAAACTTTGCTTGCTTGCGGAATGTCCATCCTACATAAGTAGAACCAGAAAAGTTTACTTCTCCATTACCATCAGAGCCAAGAGAAAAGCCTGTAGTATTAAAAGCTGTTACAGAATTAGTCTGTGTAAATTGGGCAGCGGTACTATCTGTAGCTATTGAATTATTTACACCACGAGCAGTATCAAATAAACGATGGCTATAACCTGCATTAGGGCGACCTTTACACCAAACTAATCCACCTTTTGTAGATAAGTCAATGCCGTTGGTAATTGTTTGATTTGCGCTTGTACCTTGATAAAGGTATGTGCTAAACACATCTTCAATGTAGTTAACAGCAGTTGCCTGTGCAAACTCACCAAAACCTTGAGCAGAAGCCGCACCCCTTGTTTGTACTAATGGCATGGTTTTCCTTTAAGCAAACTTGGTCTGTGAAGTGAACACAGTAAATGCCGCATTGCCCGTCTTGATGATCGTGTACATATACACATCAACTGAACTTGCATTACCTGACGCATACGCTGTACCGCCCTGATACTTAGGAGTCACAGTTGTGCCGTCTACTTGCACCACAGAGTTGTAGTAAGCAGTAGTACCCTGAGTGACTAAAAAAGCCGCAGTCACAGACTGACCCGTTGCAAGATATGAGTTCAAGGACTGGGCTTTGGAGAACGTGAGGTTTACTGTCCAGTTACCTGTTGCACTAGCTGTAGCGTACAAAACCGACTGAGAATTTATCTCGTAGATAATTGTTCCAGTAACCGCCACTCCAGTAATAGTTGTCGGCTCTACTGCACTTGTCAGCGTAGCCCTGACCAGATTTGGCTGTAGCACCGAATTGTAGGTAAATGCAGAAGAAACAGTTGTCATTTTAGTAAGCCCCACCAAACGCTGTGACCTGCAACGCAGTGCCAGCCGCAGTAGTAGTCACTGTTGTGCTGGCATACAGAGCAAATGCGGCAGGCATAACCAAAGGCGCAGGGAACGTGTAGGTCGTAGTAAACGCCGCCGCAGTGGTGCTAGGCGTAACCGCTGTGACTGCGATCTCCAAAATCATAAAAGCAGTCGTGCCGTCCCAAAGCCAAATATCAACAAGATTGGCGGCATTGGCGGTTGTGATACCTGTGCCAACAGCGTTTACCTGAATTGAATCAATCCTCAGTCCGTTAGTAGAAACTGGAACAAAGGCTGTGATGTTAGCACCAGCAAGTGATGCTGTAGCTGTTGGCGCACGAGTGGTACACGCAGTCTGTGCTACCAGCGTAAGTGTTTTTGCGTAAGGTGTCTGAGCAAAAATCGGGGTTGATGTAACAGCCATGATTAAAATCCTCCAAAGTTAAGTGCGGTATATATCTGTGATCCTGATGGTACGGGTATGGATTGTGAAGCCCACGTTGTTCCGTTACTCATTAAAGCGTTGCCTGATGTGCTTGGTGCTACAAACAAAGGTGTTGAAGTGCCGTTACCTAATATGACGTTGTTGGCTGTGAGGGTTGAAAGACCTGTACCACCTTGCCCTACTGTGACCGTTGCAGCTTCCTTCAGTAATTTCCCCGTTATTCCATCAAATGCAGCAAGGTTGTTGTTGGTAGAAGAAGCTGGGCCAACCACATCGCCAAAGCCTGTGCCTACTGCTGAAATGGTCTGGTTAGGCCAAGTGCCTGAGACTGTGACGTTTGTACCCGCCACAATGCTAGGGGTTGCCGTTGCTGTGCCGCCATTTGCTACCGCTAAAATTCCTGTAATGTCAGACGTAGAAACAGTAATCGCATCCCAACTTGCGTTAGTGCCATCGCTTTGCAGATACTTGTTGGCAGCAGATGTTTGTGATGGCAAGAGGTTGTTCAACCCACCTGCTGCTGTAGAAGCACCCGTTCCTCCGTCAGCTACCGCCAGATCGGTAATGCCAGTGATTGTTCCACCTGTGATGGTTGCGCTAGAAGATGTGATCGGGCCTGTCACCCCCGCAGTTGCCGTTACAGCACCAGTTAGTGTGGATGTTCCTGTTACCGCCAAAGTGGTGCTTGCCGTGATTGCTTTAGCCGCCAAAGTTGTGTTAGCTACTGTGGCTGTTCCTGTGGCTGCGCCAAGATTCAAAGCAGTCGCTGCACCACCAAGATTTAAAGTTGTTGAAACAGTATTAAAAGCCGCCTGAGTTACTGCACCAACCAAAGCACCCGCAAGGGTTGTTGTGCCAGATGCCGCTAGGGTTGTAAACGCACCCGCAGCAGGGGTTGTCCCACCAATCGGTACACCATCAATCGTTCCAGCAGTCATAGGTGCTGAGATTGCACCAGTAAAGGCAGATGTACCAGTAACCGCTAAGTTACCACCTACAGTTACGTTGTCGCCAGCCGTTCCTACTTGAAAATCTTTTAACTGCGCCATTAACTGACGGATAGCGTTGTTGACTAAAGACGGGGCCATGCCCTCCGCTAAGTTAATACTGTTAATGTCAGTATTACTGCCAGCGGTTGCGCTGTATTCTGAAATCTTGGTCTTTGCCATGTTAGTCCTTAGTCGGGGTTAGCCATACCAGTTAAATTAAATTTTCTTGGTTGTTCAGCCTGATAAAGCAAATTGAACATTGTGGGATAGTCTATGTTTGGCATCCTGTTTTGAACGTCTAAAAGACCTTTGGCAACACGACCTGCACCATAAGCAGCCTCACCAACCAAACGAGGAGAGGAGGCAGCACCATAAGCTAATGTCAATGGCAATCCACCAAGACTAAAAGCACCTAAACTTGTAGGAATACTTGTAGCACCTTGAATACCACGAGGAACAAGTTGATTCAGTGATTGACCTGCCAATGATGGTAGCAACTGGCGACCACCAGCAGATTCCAACTCTTGAGCCAAACGCATACGTTGCCCATAGTTTGTATTTACATTGTTTCTCATCAATGATTGCAATTTACGCATTGCTGTATCTACAGATGCTTTCTTGCCTAAAGACAATGCTTTTTCAATCTCTTTAATCTGCTCACTAGCATCAGCATAAGCCTTCATTGTCTTGGCGTATGTTGGTGCTTGCTTGTTAATTTCATTCTTAACAGAGTTATAAACTTCACCGACAACAAGACGTTGCTGTGTAGATTCAAATGGAATACTCTCTAAAGTCTCACCAATGCTTTGTTTTAAAGCATCTAAACCTTCTGGAGTATGAAAGTCAGCAGGGTCTAAAGATTTCCAGTCTGCAACTTTAGCTTCAACTTCAGCTAACTTGTGTGCAGCAGCTTCATTCTTAATTTTGCCTTTAAAGACAACTTTAGATTGAGCATCAGTAATAGCTTTATCAATTCCTGTGAAATCAAGAATAGATTTATCGCCTTTGATGTTTTGCATATTTGCACGATATGCTTGTTGACGCTGGCGACCGAGTTCTGCAAGGTTTTGTTTGGCAGCATCAAGAACAGAAGTCTGCTCTACATTGCCACGCATATTTGCTTTTAGTGCTTCACCCGCTTCACCACCAGCCAAACCCGCTTTATAGGCTTGACCAATAGATTCACCACCTACGCCTGTAGTCAATCCCAGTGCTTGTTTAACACCTTGACCACCTATCTCAGCAGTTTTAGCCAAACCTTTAGCAGACAATAATAATGGGTCAACAGCACGAGCCGCAGTAGCTAACGCTGGCGCAGCCCTTGTAGGCAACATAGCACCACCAGTAAGAACAGTAGATAAGTCAGCCATAACCCCAGCAGGGTCAGTAGCTAATGCTTTTTTAGCACCTTCTACACTACCATATCGTTGCACATAATGCTGACCAACTTTAGAAGCTAAATCTCTACTTGATTTGTCTTCACCAACAAATTGAACAAGTCGCTCGGGTAATGCGTTTTGCAATATGCCAGCACCAAGGTCTAAAACCGCTTTAGTTGTTTGGATAGGGCTTGTAACAGCTTGGTAAATATCACCCACCATATTTGCAACAGATGGGCCAAAGTTCTTTACGGCTTCAAGTGGAACTTCTGACCATGACATAGGTTTAACAGATGAAGACTTCTCCATCTCATACCTACGCCTAAACTCAAATTCTTCTAATTCATCCATGATTAACCACCTTGCTGTTTAAGCCATTGCTGATAGCGGTCTTCTTTAGCAGGAGAATACTTAAATGGAGATGTAGGGGCCATTGCAGGTTTACTAGAACCTTCTGGAACTTTTGCGTAACGCTCTTGAATCTCACGAATAGTTTGAAGTGCTGCTTTACGAGTATCGTTAGGCAATGTTGAATCACCAATTTGACCAGCCATCTCACGATAAAGTAAAACGTCTTTATCAGACTGTGGGCCTGACATTTTTGGCATCTTTGCAACCAATGCACCTTGAATAGCTTTTAGCTTAGACGCAGATTGTGCGCCTTTAGTAGAACTACCCAATGCACCAGCAACAACATCAACAGCAGTACCAGTCAAAGAGCCTGTGGCTGTATCTAATAGTTTTTCAGCTTGGTCAAGTAGCTTTAATGTTTCTTTAGCTTCAGCTACAGGTTTATTTCGTTCTTCTGCTTTAGCGGCAGCATCTGCTTCACGAATAGCCAAATTACCTTTAGCAATCTCTCCTTGCAATGCACGAGCTTCAGCAGACTGAGCAAGTCCTTGCCTACGGAATTCAGCCATTTGGTCTTGTTGGGCTTTTAAATTAGCTTGTGCTGTATCTTTATCTTGCGCCCGTTGTGCCATTGAAGCAAGTTCAGAAACACGTTTATCAGCAACGTCTGGGTCTAATCGACCACTTGCCCAACTCTTAGCATATTGGTCTGCCAAAGTTTTAATATTCTTTGGAATGGTTTGGTCTTGAGTAAATACCAAGAAAGGATTGTCTTCAGCTTTTTGCTCAACACCAAGTCCAGCCTTACGAATCTTAGGCATCAAATCAGACAACTGAGCCAATTTAGCTTGGCCTTGCTCAGAAGCCATCAATTGATTAACAATTTGTGGAGTCAATCCCATGCCAGCAGCTTGTGGCTGATTAGGGCCAGCAATCTGCTGTCCCATCATGTTAGTCAAAGGAGTATCTGCAAACACTTCAGGCTGATAAGCCCTTTGCACTTGTTGCTGAACTTGTTGACGCTCTGCTAATGCTTGTTGCTCTAGCTGACGCTTCATCTCATCTTCTTTACGCTTACGCAATAATTCTTGCAGTTGGAAGTTTTGTAACTGGCTCTGCATAACATCTTGCATACCGCCTTTGTAGGCTTGCTGACCAGCTTGCAATCCTTGAGCAATAGACTGACCAGTATTCCCTCCTTGAAATAGTCTGCCAGCTAATGCGTAGAGGGCTTGTGCTTGTGCATCGTCACGATTACGCCCAATGTCAGCTTGTGACATACCAAGCAGACCTAATGTGTCTGCACCGCCTGTACCAAAAATGTCTAATAGTCCAGCCATGTTAGTCCTTAGAAGTCAAGCCAACTACCAGTTGGAGATGTACTAGCATAGTCAACAGCAGAGTTATATTGCTGCATTGCTGGGCCACCACTTAGAAAATTAGATGCGCTGTTATACAAGTTACTAATGCCTTGTTGACCACCTAGATTTTTGTATAAACCACCACCAACAGCCGCTAAACCTAGTGCGTTTTGAAAGCCACTTGGCCCTGACGATTGTTGATTAGTAACTCGTCCCAATGGATTACCATAAACCAATGACAGATAATTCTGTAAGTTCTGTTGTGGTTGGTTTTGCAAGAAGTTAAATCTAGCAAGGTCTGATTGTTGTTGCTGACCTGTATAGCCTTCACGCGCTTGACCAGCTTGCAATAGATTCTGAATGTCTTGGTAATCAGCAGAAGCCATTGAAGGTGCAGCCATCGTAGCGGCTTGTTGTCTTGCTCTTTCATCAGCATAGTTCTGATAAGCCAAAGTGCCAGCAGTGTTAGCCAATTGCTGACCAAACGCACCAACGGCACGATCTTGCAATGAACCCATAGCACCAGAGCCATAACGCCCCGCTAGACTAGCCTTAGATGCAATGTCACCCAAAGTATCTGTAAATTTAGTCTGAGCAGCTTGGGCAGCAGGTTGAAACGCACCTTGAAAGAATGGATTACCACTCAAGTAGTTGCCAGAAACTGTACTTTGCAGTTGATTCTGAGCAGACTGAAGTAACGGGTTACCCATAGAAGCACGAGCCTCTAAAGCCTGTAAACCTGTTTGGGTTGAAGTCGATGGGCTTACAAACGTAGGGCCACCATAATACTGAGGGCCACCAGCTTGATAAAGCCTCTGCGCTTCAGTTAAACCATAATTAAGAAATGGTTGAATTGTCGGGTCAATTGACGATGTGGTAGTAGCCATCTTTTACTCCTAGAGTTTCGGATTCCAAGATGGGTCATCCACGGAATCCATTATACATAAATTATTAAAATCAACCAATAACTGCAT
>Ga0102829_1000495_pt1 | contig 11854 bp, 17 predicted proteins | sample ColrivemetaGS575_FD_84510 | JGI IMG/M metagenome (GOLD analysis project Ga0102829, IMG submission 84510) | Estuarine microbial communities from the Columbia River estuary - Freshwater metaG S.575 | ecosystem: Environmental > Aquatic > Marine > Intertidal zone > Estuary | place: USA: Columbia... | reverse complement strand
GGATCGTCGAACGAATAAAAGTCGGGCGTGTATGAAGCCTCGTCGTATTCCGCTGCGTCTCGCGTCAAGTCGTGCATCGAATATTTTTTTTCGCATAGTTTTTTTCTTTTGCAAATAGTTTCTCGTTTTTTGGCTCTGAATAAAAGGCGCGATATGCCGCTCCTACCGAGAAAAACAGTGGCGTATTTGCAGGCGTCCAAACATCCACGGAAAGCCGCCTACAAAAGTCTATTTCGTCACCCTATCTACAAAGCGCGATATGCCGCCTTGCATAAGCACCGGAGCGGAGACGTGACGTTCTCCGTTTCGGTTTTTCATAAGTTTAATTTCGATGTCGGGATGGTTTGCATGGTCGATGTGCAAGACATAGTCGGCGTGATGACCGATGCCCCGCGACTCGCGTAGCTCGCCCTTGTCGTTTAGTTGAGAAGCGGTCAGGACGCAAACATTTAAATGCAGCGCCATGAGCTTGAGACGGCGCACAACCTCGCTTACTTGTTGCTCGCGTGTCTCGCTCTTGCTGTCGGCGGACGGCGAGCATAGTTGGATGTAGTCCACAACAACCCAGTCAAGGCCGGTGCGCTTGAGTTGCCGGCAAATGCTCTCGATACTGTCGATATCCGAAACTTTGTCGCAAATTGTTATCGGGAGCGCCGATATTTCGGCGATTCCTTTTTGCATTCCGTCGAGGTGAGCTTTATTCGGATTTTCGTATGCAGAGACGCAACGCCATCCGCTTTTGGATGCGACTAGACGACCGATGACTTGCGTTGCACTCATCTCTAGGCTGAAGATTACCCCATTCTTGGCGTTTATAGCCCCGTGCAGGGCAGTTTGAAGCAAAGCAATAGACTTACCGCCCGAAGTCTCCGACGCAAACACAGCGAGCGTCCCACGCTCAAATCCGCCGTTCAGCTTTTCATCCAGTCCGGTAATGCCGGTTCGGAAGCGTTCTGGTGGAGTGGTTTTTTCTAGTTCGTTCAGCAACTCGGCGCATTGCTTTTTGAGCGATACGGCGTCCGTTTGTTCCTCATCAGCGTCCGCAAGGTGTTGGGCGATACCGTTGAGATCAGCCCGCATTTCGCGGATGTCGTCCCTGCTCTCTGCCAGCTTTGCCATGGCCTTTCGATACCGGCGGGCCTTGAGTAAGTCCCTTCGGAAGTCGAGAGCGGCTACAGCGTCACCGGTTGGATATGCCGTGAATGCTTCGGTGACGCCGTGGTATCCGCCCACGTCGAATATCAGCCCTTTTTCTTCAAGCACCGCCTGGAGTCGGAAGATGTCCGACTTGAAGCCTTCGTTGTGGCATTCCTTGGCCGCTGAGAGCAGAGCGCGGTTGGCGTGCTCGAAGAACAGATCCGCGTCCCACTTCGCGGCGTCGAGCACTTCGTAGTTCTGCAAGATGATCGAGATCGCGGCCTTCTCTGCTGATGGAGCGGTTGGGACTGCCGGCCTTGTGCTTGTTTCTTCTCTTTTTAAAATTGGCATTTTGTTCCCTTCTTTTTGCTTCTGGATAGCTTCGCCTCTCGCCTTAAGCGAGAGAGGCGAAGCCTATCTATCTACGTTAGTAGATAGATATTCTATCTATCTAGGACTGACATGGTTTGTGTTGGGTTTCATTTGGGTTATCGTTGGGTTTCGTTTGGGTTATTTACAGACGCATTCCGACTGGTTTTTTTGCAGGCTTAGGAGCTTCACTTTTTGGACGTCCACCCTTTTTTCCATTTCGATAATTTGCGAACAATTTCTTGTTTTGATCCTGCCATTGATGGAGCACAAGAGCATCACCTTCGCGTCTTGCGTAGCCGCTTTCTATCAACGCATTTTCGAGTTGATCCGGGTCACCTGTCCAGTCGGCTATCGCTGCGACGATAGCTGCTGGCTTTTCGATGCGCTCGCATTTTCTGAACTGGCATTGAGACCAGAGTTTGAGAAGGCTGAAGACGCCTGCGTGACCGGCTAGGCGTAGCAGGATTTTCGTCTTGTAATGGTCAGGGAAGTCAGGTGATAGGATCATTGTAAGTCCTCATCTATATATGGCAAAGGATCGATTTGCGCCTTTATTATAAGACCGCACTTTCTACATTTGCATTCGCCAGATTCATTTACATCCATTTCAAGTTCACAGCACTCAGGCACTTCTTCTTGCTCTGGTGGATCGTTCCAATAGTCGTTCATTGCTTGCCCTCCATTATCCAACCGACAAACTCACCCATGCGGAAAAACTCAACAAACTCGCTACCAATCTCATTACTAAGCGGCCTTTGCACTCCAGAAAGTGATATATCTTTACTAATAACATCATCCGGAGTCGCTCCATTTGCTAACTTCCATTCCATCGTTAATCGGCGTAAAACCGTTCCAATATATCCGTTGGGCGGGTTGCACTTTTCAACAATAATAATAGCCCCACCAGTTCTAACATTATCCTTTAGTGTCTTAATGAGTTTAATTCTGCCCTCTATGTCGATGAACATCAAACTTAAAAAAGAGATTGCGACTGAGAATCTTTCGTACTTAAAATCGCAGGCATCTCCTATAATCAACTCCCCGCCACCTTTATAAAGAACGCTCATTTCTCGGCTTTGCTCCAACGCAATTAATCTTGCGTTCCTTTGCTCAATAACCGCATTTAATGCCCTGCCTATATTTCCTGTGCTTGCGCCGATATCATAAACAATGCCATGATCGCAGATATAATTTTTGGCAATGCAAGCAACCATTTGAGTCGCTAATTCATACCAGGGTAGTTGTTCGCGAACGTGAGTATCGAACCCGCCAGCTATCTCTTTATCTTTAAAAGTCCAAGTAGTGGGAATTTTCATTTTTTTATTTGCATTAAAATGCTCTCTTGAATTTCTTTTGCTATTGCTTTCATTAAAAGCGGCGGGACAGCGCGGCCTATTCTTTCACACTTTCGTTTATAATTTCCCGTAAGGATAAAATCATCAGGGAAACTTGACAGCCGTTTAAGCTCAGAGACCGTCAATTCCCTATCTTCCTTTGGATGAACTAAGCCTGCGCCTTTATTGCCCTGCCTCTGGCATATTGTAGGGCATGGTCTGTCTCCCCTTATCCTTTGCAACCCAAAGTATGAACCGTTGGATTCAGGAAGAGTGTCGCCGCTTTCTCCCTCCTTTAGTTTTTTGATCATGCCATAAATTTTCGAGGTCGGATTATATTGCGATTCTTTGATTTCTTCTTCTGAGTTAATTAAATCATTAAATGCGTCATTTGCGGTGAAATATGTATTTTGTTGTAAAGGAAACTTTGGAAGCAACCCTAGATCATTTCTAACGCCAATAAAGATTGTTCGTTGTCTAGCTTGTGGGACTCCATAGTTGACCGAGTTAAGAACTCGAAAATCAACCTTGTATCCGCAAGCCATAAGCGTTCTTATTATTGTGCTACTTTGGTCGTCAAACATATCATCTTGAAATGATCCAAGCATGGATGTCGCAACTCCCATTGTTATTCCCTTGACGTTTTCAGCAACAAAAACCTTGGGTTGCGTCTCTTTTATTAGCCTCGCATACTCATAAAATAGATCATCTGTTCTTTGCGATTTGTCTGAGTATTTTTTAACCTTCCCCCAGTCATCTTCTCGATTTCCGGCTGTCGAAAATGACGCGCAAGGAGGCGATCCATCGAATAAATCAATCTCCCCAACATTAAGCGAAACGGCATTAAGAATATCGCTTCCGCTTACCTTACGAATATCCCTTCCGTCTAGGATTGTCGTTTTGTGATTTGCTTTATAGCACTCTCTTGCTGCGTCGATAAATTCATTAGCCCAAAGAACCTTAAAGTTTGCCATCTTATATCCAAGAGAAGACCCCCCACATCCGCTAAAGGTTGAAACTGCGTTGTAACCGTTCCATGCAAGATTGTTGATCTCTTGCATTGATTGAATTTTATATTTTTTATCAATAATTTCCATAATTTAAAATGTTTATTGCTTCTTCCTTAAATACCTTACCAAGACCTCGTCGGCCTCCTCCTCGATCCACCGCGTTGACTGAGTAACGACCTCAAGCCAAGTGCCGTCGATGAGGATTTCCCAATCCCACCGAAAGCAGTCGTCTTGATGGTTCGGCCAACAGCGTAGAGGATACCCTTTCCAATGTTGCATTTGGTCATTCATCTTGTCCTGATAGGAATTGGCGGAGCGCCTTGTTTTCTTTAACGAGTCGATTGTTTTCTTCTGTGAGCGACTCGATGCGAATGTTTAATAAGTCTACAAGCAATTCAAGATCAGCCATCTGTTCTTTAACTAGTCTTGCGAGATTTAGTAGTTTTGTTATGCCGTCGAACATAGTCTTCAATTCTTTCTAGGTGTTGTTCTGCCAATGCTCTCCCCTCCGGCGTGTCGTCGTATGTGTGTTGGTAGACCGGCAGCGGGTCGCCCCTTTCGAGACGCAGGCCAACAGGACATTCATTCATACAGATGACCAACCGGAGCGAGAGAGTTCCGTTCATCTATTAAAACGGAATGTCGTCGGTTTCGTCAGCGGGTTGTGCAACATAGCCGTTGCTTTTGGCAACGATATGTTTGTCCGTCTTGGCCGCTGGCTTGCGACGGTTGCCAAGCCATTTGGCTTTCTCGTCTCCGAACAACCAGCGTTCTACGCAATTAAACTGGTGATCTGGGTTGGTTTGACCTGGCTCTACGCCGATGACGCAGACTCCTTTTTCGCCAATAAGGTCTTCGGCTTCCACCGTCACGTCTTCGCCTGGGACTACGGCCCGACCGATGCTAGACAGCACCTGATCAACCTTCCACGCTGCCTTGGGCGTGAACGTGAGATGTTCCCACATCTTCGGCCCTTCTACGCCGCCTTCAAGGATGACGGCGACATCGAGCTTGATCGTTGGGTTTCCTGCTTGGCTCGTCTTCTCAACGGCCTTGATGATTTCCACTTCGTATGTTCCTGGCTCTACGAAATAAATCGCCGCCTGTTTTGGTTCGCTTGCTTTGTATGTTGGCATATTTTTGTTTTTCTATTTTATTTTTGTTTGTCTGAGTTGGAGCGAATGCGCTCCGGTTTTTACTGCTGTTGTGTCTGGCTCTACGCCGTTATTGGCGCAGAGTTCCAGATAACTCTTTTCTGAGAGCTTACCGCCCATCGCGAGTATTAGTGTCTCTTTGCTGATACCTTCGGAGGCTTTAGCGATAGCTTCATGCTCCACAAATTTCCTTCCGCTCATGCTGGTTAACTTCCATCCGGGGACTTCGTCTCCGTTTTCGAGTCTCGTTTTAAGGTGACCTAGCACTGGCTCCGCGATCTCCTTTTCAGCTAACTTCCACTCTTTTGCGAACGCTCCCATGCTCTCCGCTGTTGCGAGGATGCGTTGGCGGATCGCATCGATGCTGTTGCCGGTAACGTCGGGGATAAGAGCGACCGCGCTTTCAGCCTGTCTGACGATGGCGTTGCAGTTATTGTAGTGCTTGCACCACGAGCAATACTCGCAAGGCGTCGGCTTCGCCTCCGCGCTTGTTGCGCGGTCGATTGTGCGCTGCGTGATCTGTTTGGCCTCCTCGTAGCTAAAATCATAGCTGCGAATCATTTTTTGATCGACATAGATGACGTGCGCCGTCCAACTCGTGTCGAAATTGTCTTCCATACAGGCCAATGCGTAGGCCGCGAGTTGCTCGCGGTAATTCCGCACCTGCCCCGTCTTTATATCCGCGACCCACTTCTCGGCCTTGCAGACTGCGTCTGCCGTGCCGAGCTTGCTAAGTCCAGGAACTGCCATCGCTAGATACTCTTCGCGAGTCTCGACAAACGAACCTTTTGCAAGGCGCGTCAATTCCTCAACTCCGTAGGCGATAGCTCCGGCGTCTTCGCCAACTATTGCAACGTCATGTTCTGCCGAGATAAGGTTTCGGATCGCAACGTCAACCGCCGTACCGCGCTCCGCTGCCGCGCTTGTGCCGTTTGCGCCCTCGAAGAGAGCACATTCTGCGAGCTTTGGAAGCGTGCTAGGTGATATTTCTTTACTCATTTTTTTAATTCTACATTGGTCAAGTGTTGTGACAAATATTGGGTAGTATTTGTCACGAGTTCGCCTTTCTCCATTCGACCGCCGTGTTCACAAACTGATCAACGCGAAGCGCAACGCGATGCAGATATTCCGGAGCGCAATCTCTCCACGTCTGCTCGCTTGTCAGAACGCCGCGAGCGATAAGGAACTGGTTCACCGCGCCTTCGTGCTCTACAAGTCGGGCCTGCCATCCGACCATTTCGTCGGCTTCAACGATATGTTCTGGCTGTTTAGTTGCAACGGCCTCGAACAAGTGCGCGACCGATGCCCATTCCAGCGGCAACTCTTCCGCAAGGCCGCTGCGGGTCTTGGCGTCGTAGGCTGCCGAGTGCGTTGTTAAGATGATGCGCTCCTTGCCGCCGATGCCTTTGCCCTTGCCGGAGTCCGTTGTTGAGACCTTGGTCTTGAATCGTAAAAACCAAAGCTCGTCCGCAAACTCTTTCAAGAGTGGCGCCGATTGTTTGCTTAGTTTCAGTTCGTAACGGTCATATGCAGCCAATGCGTCTGGAGCCTCGAATCGCACTATCTTGCTGTGCGCGATCATGACGACATTCTTGCCGGCGTCAATGAGTTGATCGACGGATGACAGGAACCGGCTCATGCGCTCTGCGACCATAACCCAACCTTTACCGAAACCGAAGTCTTCGATGCTGGTCTTCTTGGTCGAAGCGAGTAGGTCTTCAACGCACAGGCGTTCTGCCCAATCTGCGCTGTCGATGACGATGGTTTTGTAATCGGTGGCTTTGGCTTCAGTTAACGCATCCGTTAATTGTTTCCAGTTGCTGATCTCGCAGCGATCCACATCGAGGTGGCTTGTGCCGCCCTCGATGTCCAAGAATAGCGGCTTCGGGAATTTGGCTGCGAATGTTGATTTGCCTACGGATTCGACGCCGTAGATGACGACGCGCTGGGCGCGTGTTTGTTTTCCTTTTGTTATTTTCATTTTCTATTTTCCTTTGTTGTTTGTTGTTTTACTGCGGTGATTGGTTTCTTTTGTAATCTTGCCAGTCTCGATTATTTTTGTGTAATTCTTTTGCATCTGCGAATTGCTTCTCCCAATTTTTAGGTAGAGGATGCTTTACTTTACGTAGAGCATCAATGCGCTTAAAGTAAGTATCATATATTTCTGGAGATTGCATTTTAGCTTTTTTGTAAAGCTCTTTTAGGGCTTCAGTATCTTCTTTATGCATTTTAGCGTTATACTTATATCCACGGATTTTCCAGTTATCTTTAACTATTGCATTAATTAAAACATCATCGTACCAATGTTGGTAACGCGTACAAGACTGTGATTTGTTTTTTGAGCGGCTGCCTATTGCAATAATTTCTTTATCAGCTTCTTCAATATCAATCCCGGTTTCTGTGTCATAAAAATTCCCATGAACACCTAAAAATACCCACGGATAATCATATTCGTCCATTTCCATTGCGTGACCAATAATCTCAAGTTCTATTAGGTCTTCAGATAGTTGGCCTGCAACAAAGGGTTTAATCCACCGATCAACTTGTTTTGCGCATATTGAATAGCAATCTTCCTCAAATAGTCTTACTTCTGATGGGATTTGATATTTTTGTCTAAGTTTTAGTTGTGTTGATTGGTATCCTTCATCTCCGTCATAATCAGCTTTAGAAAGCATATCTTGGCATTCTAACAAGCGATGCAGCCTGTCCTTAATCTCTGCAGCGGCGAGTTCAACTTCAGTCTTTGTAAGCTCTCTATTATTCTTATCGGCTTCGGTTTGGGTGTCCATAATTTTAATGATTCTCCTTTATTTAATGTTTTCTGTTTTTGGTTTTCTATTTCTGTTTCTTTTATTTCACTTGGGCATTCTCTGCTGGTTGTTGTTATCACTGATCCATCTAAACTAAATATCTCTTTATCGTAAATACTACCATGCAATAGTCCGTTTCCTGCAAGATCAAGCACCGTGCAATATTCCTTTTTAGGTGACGGCCTAAGTCCTCTTCCAGTCATTTGACGCCACAAGCACCGGCTATATGTGAATCGATTTAAAACTATCATGTCGATTCCAGGTATATCATTTCCCTCTGTAAAAATGGTATGATTTAAAAGAACCTTAACGTCTCCGGATTTAAATTGCAGAACGGATTCATTTCTATCATCCATCTTCATATTTGAAGTGACTATTGCAGAAGATATATTTCTTTTAGTCAATTCATCCATCATTTTATATGCTTCTTTTATGCTATGTGAATAGACCAATGCTTTTGTAAAGTTATGTTGAGACATTACAAGAGCCGCTGCCTTGGCTTCCCATTCTGATTGTGTTTCTGAAGCGGGAACAAGTACCTTAGCTGCGCACAACCATCTGTCTTGAGTCAAGGTATATATATCTGGGCCAGAGATTATCTTACTAAATCCACAACTGCCAAGACCTATCCCATCTCCGCGATATGGCGTAGCTGTTAAGCATATTACTATCGCATTTGGATTGTCATTTATTATTCTTTGATAGCTGTTAGCCGCTACATGATGCCCCTCATCTACAATTATTGATGCAAACCCCTTAATGTCATTACGCGATTGTGACATAATTAGCGTTATGTCCGAATTGTGCTTTTGAACCTGTTCAGCTAATTCAACCCTGTGCGTTATCCATGCTATTGGTTTTGGAAGCATTGGAATTATACCTTCTATTGCTAGGATTGTTTTGCCTGAACCTGTTGGGCAAGAAATAACGATCTTGCTATGATCGATCAAAGAATCCTTTAATTCTTCAATAACTGCACTTTGGTAGTCTCTTAACATTTTTTGTTCGCTGCATATACGGCTACAGCTAATGCCGCCCACGAGTGGGATTTGATGCCGTAGGTTGGCCCCGGCTGGGCTTTTGTTCCCTGCGGCCCGATGAGATCGAGCAAGGCTTGGCGCACGTTGGCGTCTTTTGCTCGCATCGTTCCGCACAGGAAAAGTTTAATGTCTTTACGAAAGATCAACTCGACGTCCACCCTAGCCACTTCGATAAATCGTCCGATCCAAACGCAGGTTTCGAAGGTTGAAGCACCGACGGCCATTCCGTAGCTAGCGATCATTTCGCAGGCCACTCGATCGTATTCGCGACCGATAAGAATCTGGCGTATCTCGGCATTCGGAAGATGGCCGTGATCAACAATCTTTCCGTGGTCGAATTGCACGAACGCGGTGTGGGTCGTTCCTGGATCGAGTGAGATTATCATTTTTTAGTGCCCTTGTTTTGATTTTGTCTGCTGGCAATGCGAGAACGTCGCAAATGCCTTGGAATGCTTTTGATCGGATGAAATGAATTGCTGACTCCCTATCGAGTTCCTGCGCTTCGTTCAACTGCTTGCTCAAAAATACCTTCTCGCTTTGAAGGTCGGCAACGGCCTGCTGAATCATTCCGCACAGAAGGCTGCGGGTAAACTCGCATTCGGCGTCATGTAGTTCTTCGGCGGTCACTAGCGGCGCTCCCTGCGGATTTGGCGGTTCATCCACCATTTGCGAGCCTGTTCCATCTCGCAGGTGGCTTTTATGTTGCCGATTAAATAACCGGCGATGAATGCACAACAAGTGCAGATTCCAAATAGGGCGAGAAATGTTAGTGGTTCCATATATTTAAAAAATTAGAGTGGGAGGTTGTCGATGCTAGTGCGAACGCCGTCGATTAGAATTTCTGCGCTAGAGTCGTCTTCGTGGCCCTCGGCGTCTTCTGCTGCCCATACTAGGCCACCTGACTCTGCCCAATTTCTACCGAGATCGTAGTCTAGGCACGCTGCAATATCGTTGCTGCCGCCGATTGTCCGGCTTGTTCCGTCTGTGAATTTGATTTCGATTTTCATTTGGTGTTTTCTGTTTTGGTTTCTATCGTTGGGAGTCATTCCCTTTCGATGTGCAAACTCTCATTCATCTCCTCCAAGATGAAAAGAAAAAAATTCGCGAAGTGCGAAAATAATTTTTGAGAAAAGTCTTTACATATGCGCTCATCCAATGCTGGAGCGCGTCTGCGGCTTGGATAAAAACCAAGTCACATAATAAAATCTAACTAGATCGGGCGGTATAAATTAACCTCGCGAACGCCTTGATTTGTCCGTATTGTTGCCTTTTTTGTTTCAAGAATCCCTTTTCCAATCGCAGTTTCAACTCGGCAAGAAACAGCTGCGATGGTCAATTTCGACTCCTCGGCAATAGTGCGAATGGTCTTCCAGCCTTGCTTGAAGAGGTCTTTCTCGCTTTCGACTTTTGTCGAATCGTAGAAAGCCGCCCAGGCTTTTTCTAAATCGGCAACAGCCACGGTTGATTTATTTTTCGCTCGCATAGGTTGATGTTTATTGAGTTGTCTTTGTAAAAGCCGTAGGCGAAGCCCTGCGACCAAGCGAAGGTGGCGCGGCGAGTCGAAGCATATTCCATATCAAAACGCGCAAGCATTCCGGTGCAATATCCGCTTGCCCCGTCGAGCGTGCGAGCGCGTTCCCAGCCGACTCGGTGTAGGTGAGCCAGTATACATTGGCCGTATGTCTCCGCATGATCGCGGATGGCCTGCACGTTATACATATAACCGTGCAGGAACTTCGTTCCGCCTAGCTCGTAAAAGCTCCGAATATGGTATGGATACAGCCGCGCTTTTAGTTCCTTCGCGGTCTTCTCGATGGCTTGGATGGTAAGCGTAGCGGCGTGAGCCGCGAGCGCGTTCGGTGATGACGCGAGCTTGTAGAGCCTAGCCTCATGGTTGCCGTATAAAATATGTTGCGGACGTAGTTCGTGCAGGAAATCGAGACCGCTGGAAAGATCGTCGCTGATGCTCGCGGCGCGGTCGCTTGAGTTCGTGTCTGAAATAGCGCCGGAGCGGAAAGCGGCTAGGTCAAGGAAGTCTCCGAGGTGAATTGTCGTGTCGGGCTTCCAGCGGTCTTTAAACGTCAGCACGGCCTTGCGAGCCTCGTGGTCGATCTGATCGCCATGCGAGCACCCGACCGCCATCCATTTTTTCCAGCCTTTCATTTTAGCTCTGGAATGTTCCGTTGGCTACGTTGTTCCCATATCCATGTGCGAACGGCCTCTATCGTGTCTTCGTCGAGTTTTGCAAACTCTCCGCATTCGTGCTTTAAGGCGCTCCGAAGCTCTTGATCTATGTCATCCACTAGGATCAAAATATCAAGCGCCTTACAGGCCACCTCGTGCTCGTATCGCTCGGTCTCGTCAAACTCAAGTGTCATTTTCATGCCTCTTCGTCCTCCTCTTCTTCTTCTTCTGCGTCTGGAAATAAAATACTGAAAGAGTCTCCTGCGAGGCCTTCGACGGCGTATTTGTTTCCGAAGACAAACTCACCGTGCATCGTCTCGCCTGCTTGCTCCCACGATACAATGGCGAGGCCACAATCGTAATGCTCCGACAAAAGCCGCTTCGCTTCTGCGAGTGCTTCCGTGCGCTCCGATTCAACCGTCGGTTGTCTCTTTTTTTTCAAGCGAGGACGTCTATTTTTTTAGATACTCGGTTTCGTAAATTGGCGAGCATATCGCGCTCGGTCATGCCTTTCGCCCATGCTGGACGTAGCTGATAGTGCGGTTCGTCAACAAATTTCCAGTCTCCGCCCCATTCTAGGCCGAGGCTTTTGCCTAGCGTGCCTAGCTCATTGTAGAGCGGATGTTCTCCGCAATACTCTTTGCCGCGAAAAATGCCAATGTCGAAAGCGATGCCGAAGTTGTGATTGCTGTGACCGGCGGCGGCGTTCGTTACCTTTTTCCCTGGCGTTGTGCGGCCCCGCGCATAGAGCGCATCCTGTTCCATATACGATCTCGTGCCGCTGATGATCTTAACGTCACAGCCCACCTTTGC